>ENA-UOUE01000346-UOUE01000346.1-compost-metagenome-genome-assembly--contig:-NODE-346-length-38497-cov-7.001588_pt1 | contig 38497 bp, 30 predicted proteins | sample MGYA00238146_ERZ747223 | MGnify/ENA primary metagenome ERZ747223 (study PRJEB28781, sample SAMN06268865) | compost metagenome | isolation source: single cell | place: USA: California, Emeryville, Joint...
CAGAGAAGGTGCTTTCTCATTCATTTCCTTAGCGATAACCGAAAATATTCATTTGGAACAGAAGAAAAGAATGACTACTGAAATTCCACGCTCTTTCCTTCGGAATCCTTTGCTTTTTAAAATTAACTTAGGTGTTTCTCAGCTATTTTGGAGGTTTACACAGAGCAATGTTCAAAAATGAATTTACTTAATTTATTTGACTGTTTATTTAATTTGTTTAATAACGAGTGATTCATAACCGACACATCGTCATCCCTTCGTCAGCAACAAAGTTAATTTAGGAAGTTGTTGTGGCAGGTCAACTCAACATTGGGCTCGCCTCTTCACATTTCAATCGCTACAGCTGAGAAAACGAAGTATTTTTGAAATTTGAGCCTTCAATTTCAAGTCTCGCCATTTAAATTTTAAAACCAGGTTAGTAATTTAGTTATTTATCTGGCGCTAAAATAGTTTTTAATCGCTTACAAAAGGCATTTTCGTTCCCAAAACGGCTTTTCAGAAGCAATTGTCTTAAAAGGGTCGTAGCCTTACGAGAGCTTGACCTTACGATGCTATTGGGAAATACGTGATTCAGAGTTCTGGAGTGTGAATCCTGATGAACTGAACCTTGTAAAAATATTTTCAGGAGTCACTTCTGCGGGCTTTTTATACCCTCAAGAACGAAAAGAAAACAACAAATAAACAAAACCAAATAATCAATAAACTCACATACACAACTCAAGAAACCTAAATGGGAAACTCATGCTCAAATGTCCCTGAAATTCGACCAAGACTTGTTGTCATTGGAGGAAGCTTCGCTGGACTAGAAGCCTACAAGGCTCTTCACAAAGTCTTCGACATCAAAGTCATCGACGCCAAAGACTTCCTCGAAGTCGCACCAGCCATGCACTACTACTACACCGGTCAAGCTGCACATGAGACTATGTCATTACTTTATGAAAACTCTATCCTCAGAGACAGCTTTATTCATGGAAAAGCTATCGAACTTCAAGCAAATGCCGTCGTTGTACAAACAGCACATGGACTTCAGACCATTGAATTCGATTACTGTCTAATTGCAACTGGAGCTTTGTATCCCTCTTCAATGAAGCCTAACTTCGAGTTAAAGACTCTTGGTGACCACAGAGTCAAAATCAAGGCGGTTCAAGAGAAAGTTCTCAATGCCAAAAAGGTTCTGGTCAGAGGAGCCGGAGTTGTCGGTGTTGAAGTGGCCGCTGAGCTTGCTCTTATCGGAAAGCAAGTCGTTCTCGCCTGTCCTAGAGGAGAAGTTCTTCCTCGATTCATTCCTAAGGCGCAGCAAAAAACAAGACCGTGCCTTGAGGAACTTGGAGTCAAAATCGTTGATTCTAAAAAAGAGGCTCCTTCACCTGATGATTTTGACCTCGTTTACGACTGTACCGGAAATCATTTCCCTATAGAAGACAATATCTTGAATAAAAACTTCTTGAACTATCGAGATGAGAGAGGAAGAGTGCGGGTCAATGAATTTTTCCAGATTTGTGATGAAAAATACCATCCTATCAAACATATTTTTGCTGTCGGAGACTGCTGCATTACCCGAGCTAACGAAGAGAAAAACATCTCTAATTTGCGAAATACAGCGGAAATTGTTGCGCATAATTTGAAAGAGTTGGCGAAAAAAGGAGTAGACGGCCCAGTTAAATTCAAAAAATTCGTAACCGATTCTAAAGATGTTAAAATGATGGCTTTAATCAGTTTGGGACGAAAATCTCTGCTGATAATCGGCGGTATAACTTTCATGGGAGAATACTTGACGTCGATGAAGAAAGGTTTGGCACCAAAGGGAATAAAAGAACTTACTCTGAAAGAGAAAGCAAAGTAGTCATAAGATTCAGAGGTTGATATTTGAACAGTGACTCATTCTATATGAATGTGTTTTATAATATTTGCCATTTGTTTTACCTTAGTGAGTTTAAGACTAATTTGGTGGATCGTCTGGGTTGAGTTACTGTGCTCTTATTGTTTTTGTTTATTCAAGGTCATCATATCAATATTAATCTGAGCCAAAAATAGTTGTTCCAAAGTATAGGATCAGTTCTCATGGTGAATTTTGTTACATATCAGGCATAGAGGACTCTCTTGGAAATTAGAAATCATTTATTTTTGAATTAAATTCTTCCGAACTCAAATGCAATCAGATATCATCAGATGCTTTTAGAAGGTCTTCGGAATGCCTTTGATCAAATCATGACGAATCTTTCATCTTTCACGAGGCATATCCTTTTCTAGACTCTACGATTTCATTACCCCAAGAATTTGATGAGAAGGCGGTTTTACAGAAGAGTCGAACCGGTTTTCTCATGCAATGCTGGGAATATACCAAATATATCCGATTTAATAGACATTGAATTTTTGGATATCTCGACTGTAGACTCACTTATTTCTTAAAGGAAACGAATAATTGCCATGCACTTTGGAACACAGTAAGTATAGTTTCCAATAATATTGAAGAAGTCTCTTTTCTCGACAGAATAGAATACTTATCTTATCGAATAGTTGAAGGAAAGGTTATGCTGTCATCAAGCAGGAAAGGTGATTACTTAATTGGTAATACTCACGAAGTATTCTCAATTTCCATTTTTTTTTCTTTTTCTTCTGACCTGAGTCTACAAACATTGGCTTCTTTGATCCTCATATGATTCCTGCAGAATTGCTACAGTTTTTTGTGAGGTCGATAACAAGGTAACTGTTTTTCTGAGGCTCAACTAAGCTGTCTACTTTAGGTCTATTGGTTAGCGTTTCCTTTTGACAATTACAGAGTTTAATTTATCTTAAATCATCTAGCGATCCATTCTCTTCATGCAGTGATAGCAAGTCATTTCTCTATGAATTGCTTATCAAAGCTCGTGATCACAGGATCAGTTTGAGGGTTCTTCAGAATAGTGATTAGTTAACTCCCAATAATTCCAACTGGAGTTAATTTTGCCAGCAAAAAAAAGTTCTTAAGAAGAGTGAATTCTGTGCTGGTATTTTTTTTGAATAATCTTTTTCATTTGGCCAGTAAATATCAAATTGCGGGGATTTAGTCAAATATTAGAAAATAGTCGCAGGTATCTGATCAAAAGAATAGGAGCAGAACCGAAATGCTGACTATTAATCAAATTCATAGAAGTATTTCTGAAATCCCTTCTGAACTCTGAGAGCTAAGATATGATTCAGGGAGCATCAACCCATATCTTAATAATAACCTTTTAAAAAGCGGAGAAAGGATTATTTGCATCAACGGCAACATTATTCTGATTGTATCTTTCTTAGAGTTCAGCTTCTCCATTATGAAGCAGTTCTTGTTTTTGTTCATTTAACCCTAGATCCACTAACGAAACACCTTATTTTCAACGAAGCATTTTAGACAGGAATTTTACCTTTAAAAGTTCATGTATTTTCTTAAGGTGAAGGAAGAACCTCAAGGCTAACTGAAACAATCTTAAAATATATTGTAAAATAGTCTTGTGAGTGATTCTTCATACAGGAAAACGCCTGAGAGTTAATCCAATTCAGTATTGTGTCAACACTGGCGAAAATATCCCACTTATATACCTCCGATTTCTTTTTTTAATCGAATATTAACTAAATAATAGAAAATGACGAAACGTCTTATTCTAATACTTTACTTACTAACGGTGCTTTCGCAATGCCAGTCTGCAGAACTTTCGCCAGGAGCAGTATGTACAGCAGATTCTGAGTGCCCAAAATTTTATTTGTGCCAAGGAACCACCAAGAAAGTGTGTACTCATAAGCCACTGCTTCCCAGTAGCACTGCTCTTGAGATTGGAGGCGCTCTTATTTCAGTTATCATCAATGCGATTGGAACTGCTGGAGGAGTCGGTGCTGGTGGATTCGTGGTCCCTTATCTCACATTGATGAATAACTTTACTCCTAACAATGCCATCTTGGTTACTTATGCGATTGTTTGTGGAGGAGGCGTTGCCTCTCTTGCAAACATCAAACCCAAGAAGAATCCTGCAACCAATCGCCCTTTCATCTGTTATAACATCTTGATGCTATGTGTTCCTTGCTTGTTTGCAGGAGTTCCTATCGGAGTCATATTGAATCGTGTTTTGGCTCCTGTAGTGATTTACGTCTTGATTTGCTGCATCCTTATTTACTTCACTCTCAAAAACAGTCAAAAATTCTGGATGCATTACAAGAAGGAACGAAAATCAGCCGGTAAAGGCAACAAGGCGAAAAGCTCTGCAAATCCGCAGCCAACCGGTATTGCAATTGAAATCAAAGCCGAGAGCAATCCCACGAAAAATCCATCTCTTCCAAATGAGAAAGCTCAAGACACTGTGACTACTGAAGAAGGTCAACCGCAGCAAGAACTGCCAAAAAGAACAAATACTCAATCAACAGTGGATGAGAGAGAGTCAGTACAAAAAGAAGGGTCTCGTAAGAATACAGAGAAGAAAGATGTTCCTCATCTCCCACTAAATGCTATGGGTCCAGGAGTTAAATCTGGACAAGCCACAGCCTCAACGCAGAACTATCTTCCAGTACCCAAAGGCGATAACTCTCAAGAAGAAAACGAGTTGTACGAACTCCAATTCAGCAGTATTCTCAGCCTAATGCTGGTCGATGATCCTGAAAAAATTATCGCTGATGCTCGAGAACGAGAACAAAAACAGTCACTTGAAAGAAACAAGGTCGTTCAAACAGACTTAAAAGCCCAAGATATTGAAGCACATCCGGGTGATGTGAAAAAGGAAGAGGTAGCGCCAACTCAAGCGCCGCATCTTCAGAAAGAGCACAAAAAACTCTTCAAGAGAGAGTATAGGTGTTTTCCGATACAAAAAATTTGGGTGCCTGCTCTCAGTCTGGTGGTAGTTGTTGTGATGAATTTGATTATAGGAAAATATAAATTGCATTCAATAGCCAATGTTGCCTACTGCTCTCCTACCTATTGGGGACTCTACGGACTCATGATTTGCATGCAATTAAGCTTATTTTTCATAGCTCTTGGATTGCAGTTCAAATGGCAAAAACATAAAGATCAAAATGGCTGGGAGTATCTCCCTGAGGACGTCCGATTAACTCCTCGGAGAGCTTTGGCTATCTTTTTAGTCTGTTTTGGAGCTGGAATCCTTGCAGGAGCGGTTGCCGTAGGAGGCACTTCTTTCATCGCTCCGTTGATGCTATCGTATGGAGTCCCTCCTCAGCCATTGGCTGCAACTACTGCGATTCTCATTGTCTGTAGTCAATTCTCAAGTCTCTTTGCGATTACATCGTCCCACATGTTCAATTCTCTCGAACTAGTCTTTCTTTTACTAGTTGCTGCGAGTATCTCATATCCAATATCCAGGGCAGCCAAGTGGTTCGTTAAAAAGACTCAACGGCAGTCGATTATCCTGGCAATTCTCTTAGTTATCATTGCTAGCTCCTTTATTTTGAACATCACATCAATGGGAGTCAGTCTAGCATCTGATAAAACATTTATGACGACATTTCACTCTTATTGTTAATAATACACGAATAAATTTTATTTTGATATGACGTAAGTAGGCGAGAAATTTTTTTTTTTCTTTTGCACGTAGTAAGATATAGGTAGACCGTTCTTCTGTTTATATTACTCATGCCTTGATTAATTCTCAGTGTCATGCAAGTACCATTGAAATTCATTAGGTTTACTGTTAATGCGAATAATCCATTGAAAAAACTTTCAACAACACATTAAAACAGTTTCTACTGTATCGCGGCACGAAATGAACTCCAAAAGACTTGTAGATATATCTGGCAGCTCCCCTTACTTACCTCCTGTAATTACTTCCTTTCAAATTTCCTATAACTCTCTTTAGACTCTCCATTTTTCAACTTTATGCCTGAAAAATTCAAATTAGGCGTCAATAGAAAGTAAAAAAAAAAAAGTGACAAATCACGTATTTCAATCCAAATTCGCATTGCGAATGGCGTTAGCTTCTTCCCAATGCGAATTATCTGGTATATAGTTAGGAACTAACAACAAAAAAATTCGTATGATCTCGCGATTCCTATAAGAATTCACTAAAAATTCTCTTAATCACTCTCTACTAATCTCAGTATTTATCTACTCAACTAGGGAGGCTTTATAGTCCACTGATATATAATTTCCAAAGGTGTCAAATCGCAGTGTAACAGTCTTTACGAACAATGAGGAGATATCTTGAATTAAACTTTCGATCATTAAAATCATTTAATTTTTATCTGCTGAACTCTTGGATCAATTATGAACGAACCTCATGCTGAAAGATACCTGGAGGACGGATACACTCACTTATATTTCTTTAGCGATGGCTGGGATTTCTTCATTCTCATTCTCTTATCTGTAATTTCAACTACAGTAGTTGTAATTGCTTCATTGACGCTGAAACTCTACCAAAGACCACTATCAGCAATGGTCTTAGGAGTCTGCCTTGCAGACCTCCTTTTCTATTGCACGAAGCTCAGCTATTTTATTTGGAAACCTTCAAGCTCTCTGCACTGTAAAATCCTTGGCGTATTCGGCGTGCTTGGTTTAAATGCATCTGTCATCTGGGGCGGATTTTTCGCATATGCCTTCTATATTATCCTGAAAACCCAAGACAGCAACATCGTTTCCTCAAGAATGAAATATTTCATCCTGATTGTGACCATTTGGTCTGCAATCAATGTAACATACAGCGCTATTTCGGATTTTATGGACTATGATGAGAATCAGAAAACATGCATTCACCGAGTGGCAAACGTCGACACTGATTTCGACTATTTAATCTGCATTACCCTTCCGATATTTTTGTCTATCATAGCAAGTCTAATCTGGTATAAACTCGCTTTGAACAAACTGAATGCGCTCAACGTCGTTGAGAATAAAACAGAAAGCTATGTCTTGCTCGTTTATCCAGGAATTCTCGTGTTCTGTTGGACGCCTTTCTTAGTTATGCACTTGATAACACTCGCTAAAGATTCTGCACCATCTGATTTGTTCAATGGTATTGCCATTAGGTTGGCTCATTTACAAGGGATTCTGGATGCAGTGGTGTATGGACAAAGTGTGAGGGAGCTCTTCGTCAAAGGAATGAGGGATAAGTGCTATAAGCGAAAAAGTATAGATAGAGATTCGAGTCGGGCTGAAACGATTGAACTTGAGCGGCCTAGAGGAGATAAAGATTCTGGAACGAACACCTCGCTTTATCAGATCGGCTCTGCAGACGATGATTCAAGGAGGCAAACACTCTATCACTATTAGCATAAAGCATTATAAATGAAAAGCATGCTAGTTTATCAAGGAGATAAATACGACTGTCATGTAGCTTTGAATGGCTTTTAGAGTTTTTTTATGCATATTTTATGTTTGGTGCTTCTGTAACATTCGTAAAATTTGTATTGCGTTGTTCACTTTGGTATGTGGCATCAGTCGTTGATTTTTCAAGAGCTGCAGATCCATTCAAGCTATGACAGAATTATTATTTTAGAAGATTAATGATTTCAGAAGCGCTCTCTTTTTGTGGAGAGAAAGAGAGAGCAAACAGAGAATTTCCAAATATGAGTTATATTTCTGTCAGGGAGTTTAACTTACCTAAACATTGCTTCAGAAATGAGCTTATTTGCAATTAAAACCTAAAAAGCTAGCTGGTTCGGTCATCACGCTGATGACCTTTCATTCCGCTAATGAATTTTATTAATTACTAAAAAAGTCAATCCTTTCGTTAACGCGAAAAGCACGAGCTCTAAAATTTCTTTGTTGAGTAGTTCTATGTAATATTTAATCTCTCCTCTGTTTTGAACATCAGACTCATTAACTTGTCAATTTCAAATTAATGAGTCGGATTAAAACATAATGAAAATTGAGTGTCAGTGCATATACATAGTTATATTAATAAAGGGACACTCCAACTATCACGTGAATACTTGTAGAGCTGCCATCGATTGATCAATGCTAAGTTTTTCATATCTAAGATTATTAGTAAGGATGGTTAGGTTAATATACCGATCTGCCGGAATAAATTGTGGAGTGTCCTGATAATAATGTTTGAACCCGCAGAAAGTCTCTTATAACTTTAATAACAGTGCCTTAAATGCTCTTTTTTGATTCCTGTTTTGTTTGATCCTAGTTACGAGATGAGAGAACAACCTATATTTTTTCTTTCAGCACAACGAAGTGATTTTTCAACATTCTGAACCGTTAGCGATATGATTTAGATTTATCTTAATGTCTTGTGGCCTGTCTTCCTTTTTGCTTAATACATGCAAACGAAAAATTACTTTTAGTGGAAAAATTAATAACACTGTGTTTAAACGAATATCAAACAGGGCTCATTCTTTCATTGTTTTGCTTGAAACTTCGTTTCTTTTGTTCGCTTTACTTTAAAAGCGCATGCATAGTCAACAATAGCTCATTCATATCGGGAACTATGTCACCTAGCAAAAGTGTATAACATCACGAATAACTTATGGTATCTCAACTCTATGACGAGCCTACACAGCGCACTGTAATTCTTGAAGCAGCTTATTATCTAGCCTTCTTTTAACTAATTAGTTATCAGAATCTCACCTTTTTGGTACTCAAAGTAATATGATTTGGAACATAACAGTTAGTAAATTTAAAAATTGAATAAAAATGTCAGAGGCTCTGAGAAATAGACGCAACTCTGAAAGAGCCGCTGCTAGAAGTGGCGCATTGCTCGAGATTAAAAGCAAACTAAAGCATCTTGACGAAGACATCGCCTTCTCAAGAGAGAAAATGGGCATAATATCCAAAACCGCAGCTAGAGACTCACATGAAACAGAAACTAGCAATCGAAAAACATCTGAATATACAGAAGAAAGCTACTATTCAACTAATGGAGAGACAGATCTGCTTGTGACTGGAAAAATGAATGAATTGAGAGCAGCACAACAAAGAGCAGACAATGCCTTGCAAGAGCTCGAGCGGCTTAGAGTCGAAGTGCTACAACTTGCTGATCATCAAATAAACTCTGCTATCAAAGTACAGAGAATCATTTAATGGCAGAAATGCTAAGCTTTTTTTAAGGAATTTGAGAAAACCAAACAGAGACTAAAAGAAGAATACGAAAATCAACTCAAATTCGCTGAGATGGAGCTTCACCGAAAAATCAAAGACATTAAAGAGCGGTCTCAACAACAAATTGAATCGAAACTCAGTTTCTATCAAAGCAACAGAAATTTTACATTTGCAGGTTCCTTTTTGATTTAGTACTTGTTTATATAATGACGTCTTAGATGAAAGTAGACATGGATTGAAAGAGAAAACGCTTCCTCCTTATGTGCAAAGCAACATTACAAAGAAACACTTTGAGGGTACTTCATTGAGCAAAAATAAGGAAAATCAGTATTCTCACGCAACTGAGAGGCGTGAAAGTCAGGGAAAGCTAGTACCCAATGATAAAAAACCATTTGCTGATGTTGCGAGTGAAATCGAAGCTCGACTGCAGTTCGTCAAGGATAGTATTACGGATTTTAAGTCAAAGATTTTAAGTAAATTTGCTTCGCATTTTGATTGGAGCTGATTATGTGAATCCAAGGCGAAAAGACTGCCGCTGGACTATCCTTTGAAAATAAAGAGTCAAGCCGCATAAGTATGAGAAAAACAGGTAAACAATAATGCTTTGGCAGTGGAGTTGTAACAGTTCCTGGAATAGCAAACTCCTCTGCAAGAAAAGTCCGGAAATTATCGATGCAAATATTGCACGATATCAGTTCAAGTGAAGATGAAGAGGAGGAAGATTTGGCGAAATATCTTGCGCTCAAAAGAAAACTGCAAGAGAAAAAGAAAATTTATAAAGAGAATGTATCGGACAGAAAATCGATAAGATAACCGCATTTTTTGGCCGGTGTTTTGAAATAATGTGAATACTTAATAGATTGATTCGATAACATCACTACTTGAGATCTGTTTATTTTCTGCTAGGAGTTCTAATTTAAAAAATCATGTAGATTCATGATGAATTGGCAACTTAGATCCAGATCTGCCTTTTGAAAATTGCGTCTTTGGTTTCAGTATAGACGTATCTGTTTAAATGTTCTTTTGATAATTTTCATGCTTTGTAATTGTTGTTTCACTCATTGTATTATTAACTTTTCTGTGGTCAAAGTTCTGACTATCATCGAGCAAAACAGGAAATATATATTATATCTTTCATCTTCATTTCATCAGGAATTGCCACATCAAAATGAGAGAAAGAGAAAGATTAAAAAAGCTAAGTTTTTACTGCATAATGAAATGTGGCTCATGATGCATGCAAATCAGTTCAGTAAATTTACGAACATAAAAGACTTAAAGTTTTTGAAAAATAAATGTATACATCCTTTAGATATGAGAACTCGTGAGATTTGAAGATATCCATCCAATCTATCGTTGTTTTTTTCAATGCTTTTCTTCGACTATCAGTTTCTTCACCTCGGGAATGAATTTCTGAAACAGAAAGTCCACAAAGTCACAATAGTCAGCCTAGCAACCGTTAATTGAAAACTTCTATTTTCTATCTCATACCTGTTTCTTATAGAATTCCACAATATATTCTCCTTCAGTCCCACATTTAAACATTTTCATAGCAATTTGCGCACTACTGGGATTTCCTGGAAAATCCACCGACCCTTTTATCTATTGAATACTTAGAACAAACTTCACACAAAGCAAAGCATTCACCTTATAAGTAGCCGCCGACACCTCTACGTCTTCAAGTAATACTTTGGCAGCCAGCACAAGACACTTAAAAAAATAGTCCAGATCACAAGCTACATTCAACGATATCGCTGATCCTTGCTTTTGATTGAAAGGGGTTATAGCTCTTACACCCGAGTCCAAATTGACGTCAAGTTCAGCTAATTGTTCGTCAAGCTTGCTCGTCTAGGTTATGAGACATTAAATAATTTAACCCAGAAACACTGTTTTATTACATCAGCTTGGTTCCCACGGTATTCTTTATAATCTCCTGGATCCGTGATAACAATGCTATTTTCTTCTAATTTCGCAATTTGCTTCGCGATCTTGCGCTTCTCTTCCTCTATTCTGCAGATTAATTGTAATCCTTTATCCAACTTGCTTAATTCTGTGCTTATTGTGCTTTTTTCTGCTGTTTCACCAGTGTACCAGGCCGAATATTTAATATCATTGATAGTAAATCGCTTTTTAGGGTCTGGATCGATCATTCCTTGGATTAGCTCTTTGAAATCATCGCTAAAAAAATCTTTGACTCCTTTAACTTTGCTGTGTTTCTCCCAAAACGACTCATATTGTCCATTCAGGATCAGTTTATAGAATGGGTCGACCGATTTCGAGGTGCCGAAAGGACGATGGCCGCATTTCATCGAGAATAACACCGCTCCTAAAGCAAAAATATCGATAGGCTCGAGCTCATATCCTTCTTCCGTTCTCATCTCGGGTGCCTCGTAACTAGTTACAATGAGAGGTGATTAAGATACAATGGCGTCATATTACTATTTTGTCCCTGCGATAGTTTTATGGTATTTATTATCGATAACCGCAGCCCAGCCAAAGTCTGCGAGTTTAATGTTGTATTCAGCGTCTAGGAGTATATTCTCCGGCTTGATATCTCTATGAACGATGCCATTCTGATGACAATATTCAACCACTTCCACTAATTGACGGACAAGCCCACGGAGTATTGGCTCGGGAAATCCAGAGGGAGATAGATTGAAAGAAAGCTTCAGAAAAGCGAATAGGTCTGCTTTATCTGCGAGTTCCATAACAATAACATCACGAGTAACTACTTTTCCATTTTTCTTTTTGTAGCTTGCTTTGTAGAGGATTTCAATGATGTTGGCTATGTTTGGGTGCTTGAGCATTTGCAGCGCTGAGATCTCTTTCTCGAGTTTCGTGTCAAGAGTGTTTGGCTTCATCACTTTTAGAGCTACAAGAGTTTCTGTGTCGATATTGAGGGCTTTCTTTACTCTAGGTAAAGTCAATAAATATGAGATTCGCGAGAGATGTTGAGTACGTTCCAAAGGAGCCTTCGCCAAGCGTTTGCAATATGATGTAAGAGCCGCATGTCGAGCGGATTGGTTCAACCATTTTTTATCCTTTTTAATGAAATGAAATAAATTCCAATCAATTTTCAAGGTTTAAAAGGGTTTTTTCGAAAATACAAATCTAGCTTTGTGTATTCGCTCAGATACCATCAATGATATGAGGCACCTTGATATTCAAAGATGCTCTCGAGATGCTTAAAGTCAAAAAAAAAACAAAGAGTTACAATTTTATTGCAAATAAACAAGAATTTCTGAGAGAAGAGGGAAAGAAAAAAAAAAAAGTTGAAATGGCTCCAGCCTGCCCTAGTTATTACAAATGTGGCAGACTTTTATGAATATATAATCTTGATGAAATCGCTCTCAATAAAACCCTAAACATCACAGAATAGTGTTCAACGACTCAGTTTCTTTTTTCATGAATACCATATTATAGTTTCCGGTTTGGAGGGAGGTTGTCCTGATGAATGAATGAAAATGAGACACAGCTACGTTAAAGTAGCAATTAATTCCTTTCTCAACCAAGGCATGTTTAGTTTAGAAAGCGCAGTTAAATTATGAAGAGTCATACCTGGATTTTTCTGTCGGTTTATTATCGATAAATCTATATTTCGATCTCTTCTTGTCAACATATCAATAAGGAAATAAGGATTGAGAGCAGAAAGAATTGCTTATAATTTGGTTTCAACACAACAAAAACTTGCTTGGGATTATCTGCAAGCTGAATAGCCTTTCTTAGGCGATAGAAGCAATCAAATGTTCCCAAGAATTAGCAAATTAAGAGTTCAAGGTGACACTATGACTCATGTAATAAGTTTTACAGAGCCAATATTCCATCTTTCTTCGGCAGGGTAAGTTAGAGCGTACACTGATAAGACACATGCTTCTCAGTGAGCTTGATATTGAGGGCGGAAGTTTGAGGAAGAACTTTGCGGTAATTCAAGTGTATTCTTTTAATCATGAAGTTGATTATGCACATGCGTTGATTAGTCGGTTGTCTTCAAAGCGTTAATTAGGTAATTCATCTGGATTAGAAGATAGTTTTATTCAAAATAGTTAAACCAAACAAAAAAATTAAATAAACCTTTTTAAAATTCCATGCATTCTATTAATTTTTTATTGTCCAAATCTTTTAGCGTTTCATGCGTTCAACGCTAATGTGAAAAGTATCCCTACTCAAACACTTGCAAAATTGAGGCAAAGATGCTGTCTGCGAGGGTAGCGAAGCGCTGAGTGCCCTCTACTGTGGATTTCTGCCTTGATTGTGGAATTTTTGTAAAGAAAATCATGTTTGCATCTCTTCCGTTGAAAATCTGAAATGTTTTATTCTATGAAACTGCTGCTTTAAACACCGATATAAATTGCTTATATATAATTCTTTTAATTCAAGAAAATGAATTTAAAAGTGTGCTCTTCCTTCAAGGAACCTGCAGTGGCCCAGACAAAGCATGTATTCAAATCAGAAAAACGTCGTATGCGAGAAACTCAGGAGCTGAGCTATGAAAGTTGCTACGAAGGAGCTTCTGTGTTTCTGGATGCCCTTGAAATTTCTGTTGTGGAGCCAATGCCTGCTTGTCCTAGGAAGACATCTACACAGCTGAAATTGCTCAACTGTAATCAACTTTGGAGCATGAGGAGGAGCAAGTTGAATGTGATTGGACAGATCTAACAGGATTTCCTCTTTTAGTGTCTCATCGTCATTATATATAATTTTTTTATGAGTAGAGAACAAAGATTTTCTGGTTCTCTCTCTTGTTATCGTCATTATGTATAAGTTAGCAGTCAGCTTATCAGCTCATTAATGAATGAGTCCTTCGACCATTTATATCAATTTCTTTCTTAAAACAAAAAAGATTTTTAAGAGGTAACTGATTGAAATAATTGTTTTTGATACAATTTACAAGGAGATGAATACCTCTCCTCGATCCTATTGCAAGTGGTTGGTATATTCGGGAAATTAACTATGCAATTCATTCTATCCAAGTTTTCAAATTTATAGAGAAAATGAACAAAATAGATTGCCTACCTACAACTTGGCTGTGTGTACCAGTTAAGTTGAACTAATTTATGTATTATTAACAATGTGAATTAAAAGTAGTGAGAAAAGTTCTATCAGTTCTCAGGCTGACTCCAATAGAAGTAATACTTGTCACAAAAGAGATAGAAATAACAACCATGAAAATTGCAAGGGCGGTCGACTGTCGTTTAGTCTTTTTAACGAACCACTTGATCGCTCTTGAGAACGGATAAGAGATTCCTGCCGCAATAAGCAATAGGAAAACAAGCTCTGTAGGATGATATGACCGTGAAATTGCTATGGTGAAAAAAGCTGAGAATTGACTGCAGCAAATAATAATAGCAGTAGTTGCAGCCAGCGGCTGAGGAGGCACTCCATACCATAGCATCAATGGAGCGATTACAGTAGCGCCTCCAATGGCAACTACACCTGCTAGTATCCCAGCTATAAACACAACGCAAAAGATAGTGACAACTCTTCGAAATGTCAATCTGATGTCTTCAGGGAGGTATTCCCAACCATGCTGATCCTTGTGTTTTTGCCATTTTAGTTGCAATGCAAGAGCAATAAGGAACAATGCCACTTGCATGCAGATCATTAGCGCATAGAGCCCCCAATAAGTGCTGGAACAATACGAGACGTCGGCTATTGACTTGGATTTCGCGTTTCCAATAATCAGATTCATTACCACGACTATCGTTAAGCTTGCCACAGGAACCCACACCTTTTGGAGTGGGAAGCCATGAAATTCTCTCTTGAAGAGTATTTTGTGCTTCTCAAGAACATGAGCTGCGTTATTTGGCATTGTCGCCTCATTTGTGCCGCTCGGTTTAGCTTCAATATCTTGGGCTTTTCCTGCTTCTTCACTGTGTTTCATTCTTTCGAGTAGTTCCTTTTGCTCTCTTTCTCGAGCTTCCTCAGCAACTTTTTGAGGGTCATCTACTAGCATCAGACTGAGAATGTTGTTGAACTGAAATTGATACAACTCGTCTTCTTCGTCAGCTTGATGCTCATCTCCTTCATGCTTTGGGAGGTAGTTTTGCGTCGAGCCTGTAGCTTCTGCAGATTCGAGTTTTGGACCCATCACTTGTTGCTGCTGGTCAGAATTGTCTTTCTCTTCTTCTTTGTCAAGGTGCTTGTCTTGGGCTGGTTGGATGGAGTCCTTCTCATCCAGAGTTGACTGAGTATCTGATTTACTTTGTGGTATATTTTGCTGTGATGTCTCTTTTTCAGTTGTCGCAGCATCTTGAGTTGTCACAACTTTCTCTTCGACCGATGATGAAACCTTAGTGGGTGTAGTGTGATTAACTTTTGTTTCAATTTCAATGACAGCCGGCTTGTTATCAGATGGACTTTTCTTGCGGGCTTTTCGTTCATTCTTGACAATTCTCCATAATTTTTTGCCATTTTTCACGGTGAAGAAAATAAGGAGACAAAAGACTAGGATATAAACCACTACAGGAGCAAACATACGATTCAATAGGACTCCTACGGGTACTCCTGCAAGCAAGGGAGGAACACAAAGCATCAAGATGTTATAGCAGATGAAAGGGCGATGTGTTGCAGGGTTCTTCTTTATTCTGACGTTTGCGAGAGTGGCAACACCTCCAGCCATTACGATTGCGTAAGATATGACGATTGCGCTGTTAGGAGTGAAGTTGTTGATCAGTGTGAGGTAAGGAACCAGAAAACTTCCAATGCCCGCTCCTGCAGCAGTTGCGAGCGCATTGATAAGCAGTGATATGAAAGCGCCTCCAAGCTCAAGAGGACTGCTACTGGGAAGTAGAGGCTTATGAGTACAGACTTTCTTGGTGGTTCCTTGGCACAAATAAAACCTTGGGCACTCAGAGTCTTCTGTGCATGCTGCTCCTGGTGCAAGGTCGAGGCACTGACAATATTCAATAACTCCGAGGAGAAAGAGTATAAGAATGAATGACTTCGTCATTTTCTGGGTTGTAATTATTAATTGAGTTGAACAGTCTATGGTTTATAATTGTGATATTTGTGCGAATTTAAACCCCTAAACTCTGTATCGATCAACTCTAACCTTCTAACCTGTTTACTGTTCCAAGAATCACTATTCAAACCTTTAAATTTTGCTACTGATCCCAGAAAGCAAAATTTAAAGTGATTCTTTGCTGGCTTCTGTTCGAAGGGTTCGACCAATAAAATCGTGTTTTGGAAGTGAATCCGAGCTCAATAGTCAGCAATACACATGCAAACTCATCAGATATCGTTACCCTATTCTGAATTAATATAATAATAATTTTGTTTTTCTGACTCGTATTTGATTCCTCATATTTGAATCTTTAGTTTTTGGAAAGAGGACTAAAATTCACTGGTTCCTCATTCTCTCTTTAAGGATTTTCACGATCCCAAGCTCTCAGAATAACTAGATCATCTTAAACGTTATGTTTTCTGGTCTATTATTATTCTCTTCTCATGAGCTGTGATAAAATTTTTTCGAATATTCAGCCTATAGCCATCAATCTAATTTTACTGAAAACAATTAAAAATATTTCAGCTGTGTGAATTATCATATATTATGATCAAACATGATTCACTCCGCCTTGGATCTGAAGTCCATTGCCCTCAATGATAAATGCTTGAGTTGCATGGTCTTCCTATTGAATTAACTCCATTGAAATGTTATGTTGGTATATAGATTCCCTCTCTGAAAGCTAATATTGAAATTACTGATTTCGAGGAAACCGAAAAAATCAACTTTGGAATAACGATGGATGGACCGAAATTAATCGAGTTTAAGTCAGCAAAACAAAACAAAAAAAAAATAAATTAAGATGCTGATCGATTTTGTGAGTTTGGGATTGCATATTATAACAATTTCCGCTCAATCCATTCACTGACTTACGGAAGTGATTCTGCATTAAAGATTATTTCATATCATGAAATAAATTATCGTGTTTTGTCATTTTCCTTTATTATTTTTGGACATTGACAATGGAGTGCGATCTGAAAATGACTCAGCTGAAGAGTTAAAATCACAGGATCTCACAGCCCAATGAATTCCGTATACAATTTATTACAATTACACTTGGATTTGTAATTATTATGCTGGCTCGGACCTTAGAGAATCACTTCCTTGTCACTTTGATTTCGGAATTTAGGAGGTAAGAGACAACAGTTCTTAGCAGCTTTTGAAGGATGCGAGGCAACTCAATATTCAAATAAAGGTTTTATCAGGGTCCTACAAATTCTGACGATTTCTGAAGAGAGTAGTAAATTCGAAAGAGTTTATTTCAAAAAAATAAATGGGCATATTTCAAACTCGGTTTATGTGCCAGAACAATTTGATAGAATATCAAGTTTGCGCTTTCAGGATCATATGTTGGAGTACTTTTTCACCCATTTTGAGAGGTGTGTAAGCAGGAAACAAGCTCTATTTTCCTAAAGTTGTTGATATACATCATCATATATCTTTCATAGTCTCTACCTTAATCACCATCGGCCATATTCGTCGTAAGTACTGAGTTTCAACCCAGAAACATCCGAAAATAGTCAGAATTCAACTGCCTCTATCCATGATTCTTATAAACAAGGAGAAAAGCGCATTTCTGTCAGATTACATAGAGTGATTCTTAAATTTTGGGGCCTCTTGCTGCTAATTCAGATCTGTCTATTTCAATTAGAGCCCCAAAACAGTGTTACGTTTGATAAATTGCCCTACTTTTGATTGTTAGTTTCGACAATTGGCGAAAGCAACCAATGATTGCTGTCATCTTGATCAATTGCTTACAAACCGAAAAAATGCGATTTATCATCGATTCAAAGGTTTCTCAAACGCACCAAAACCCATTCTGAAAATTAGATCTTTTTCCGAACAAATTTCAACAAAAATATTTAACTCGTATCGAAAGGCTTCTTCTTGAGATGAATCTCTGAAGAATTTCGCTAACATAATCTCACAAATCGCATAATATTTCCATCAAACCCAGCCTACCTGAGGTCTAACTCATCCCACTAATTCAACAACTCGCTTTCCCAAAGTGGATATTCAATCACAGAGGCAGGCGCCAAAGTGAATCTCAAACCACTTAGTATATATTACATCTCTCTCTCGAGACACCATCCCAACTTATAGCTCTTCATTTTTCTGACCTTACTCTCACATATATATCAATATTCTGCTTTTAGAAGCATGAGATAGGTTTCCGTAGGTTTCATATTTTAGCATAGGATTTCGTAACATTAAGATATTTGAATTCAAAGATTGGTACTTTGAATAAAATATTTATTAGTTTTGTTTTGAAATCATCATAGCTATTGATGATCAATCCAAACAAATTCGAAGAGACTCTCAGAAAACTCCAAGAGAGAAAAACCGCCTACGGAAACCCACGAAATCGTGAGGAATCAAAGTATTTTCAAAATGATCTTCTCTTATTTATTTCCATCTCTTTTCAGATATCAAGAGTCCAATGACTCATATTCAGACACGAGCTCACTATCTAGAGACAGCAACATCATCCCCAAGTCAGGCAAGACCAAACCAGAGCTTCCTGAACCAAAATCTGGACTCAGACTCGGACTAATTAAAACCGAAATTACTCTTGCTGAGGCCATTACCGAGCGCGTTGACCTTGAACAGATGTTCATCGACCTTAAAAACGTCGTGAAGAAGAAAAGATTGTATTTCCTGCAGTTCTGCGAAGATCAAGAGGTAAAACGCAGAAGATTCGAAAAACAAGAGGTCCTTGAAAGACGAGGCAGAACCCTTCAGGACGAAAAACCATCTCCGGTCGTGAAGCTTGGGCATTTTCTGATCGAAGATCTCGTTGAAGTGCTCCGAAGATGCGATTTCCGGATCCTCGACCGCGAGAAGATCAAAAAACTCGTAACAACCATCGGCTGTTACAACCCTCTCAAGGACGTAGTATATTATATGAAGTTAATTCGACAGACCACCAGACTAAAACGCCATCTTAGCACAACGGAAAACGTTTTTGAGAGCTTCCGTAAGCCCAAAAAATTTGAAAATCGCCAAGATTCCATTCATTATATATCCGAAACCATTAAGAGGCTGAGAACCAAGCAGCTGGAAAAAAAGAGAAAGGAGATGGCGGCAATAGAAAAAGACTTTGATCAGCAATTTGACGCTACGGAGATCATGAAGGACCCAACAAAGCTTCTACAGCTGCTGAGAGAAAAAATTTCTTCGACGTCTAAATCATTGAACGACGTTTTCAAAGTGTTTGATATCAACGGCGATGGAAGAATTACCTTTGATGAGTTTAAAGAAGCGATGCTTCAGACGGGAATCCGATTCAATGATGAGGTATTAAAGGAGGTTTTCCGACGATTCGACGAGAATGAGTCTGGAAGCATCACTTACCTTGAGTTTATGGAGTGTATTTATGGAGGGGACAAGGGACAAGCCTTCCAATACTTGGACAAAGCTGAGGAAAACCTCGATAAGATAAGGGAGATATTACGAGCGAATTTCAATAAATACGAGGAGTTTTTGGACGCTCTTGGAAATAAGGACCCCAAGAAACTGCTAGAGGAGGAGTTTAAAACGTTTATCTTGTCAGGAGCGCCGTTCTATTCGAGACTTCAGTTGGCTGATGTAAGTATTTGGTGAGATAAAATAGTTTATTTGGTCATTTTTTAGGTGTTCAGATTGCTTGACAAAAATGCGAAAGGCTACTTGGATGCCGTTGAAATAAAAGAGCTTTGGGAGAAGCCAGTCAAGCTAACGGAGCTCAAAAAGAAAGAGGAAGAAGAAAAGCAGAAAGAAGAGGAGGAAAAACTCAGAATTCAGGCAGAGATGGAAGAGGCATTGAAGAAGTCTCTGGCTGAGGAAGAAGCGAAGAAAGCTGAATTAGCCACGCTCACTCGCCAAAAATTGGTTTATAGACTTACCGGTCAAGTCACTGCTCCGACTGTCGATCCGAATGCCTTGCATATATCTGAACTTCTGGAGAAGTTCATGGTCGAGTTTAGCAACTCTGCGCTGCTTATCTTAAAAACGGAGGGAAAGAACCTGAGAGACTTGTTCAACATGTTTTCGAAGGAATCCTATGGATACCTCTCTCCTGATGAGTTTTACGAGGCGAGCATGTTTATTCTCAACAACCAAGCTGATCAGAAATTCTCAAGGACTTTCTTTAATCTCTTCGTGCGAGGATACCCTAAAAAGTAAACTAATAACCAAGTCCTTTGAGTTAGTCTGACTGGTTTTAATCAGAATGACTTTCAAGACCTTCTCGCATATTATTTTCATCGGGAAAAAGAGCAACTCGATCTATATCAAACTTAAACAGAGATTCAAGACACGTAAACAGCAACCCTAACCTTGAATAATTTTCTAATCCCCATCTGCAAATTAGAGCTTGACCAATTGAGAGAATTGTTTTGGGAAGAGTTCCAAATCTTAGATAAGGGACGCACTGGGGAAATCACATTGAATGAGATCAAAGGATTGTTTACATTGAACGGAATCCCCTTGGAAGAGAAAGATTTCGCACTGTTAAAAGAGGAAGATATCATTGTTTCTCGTCAAAATAGACTGTATGTGCGCTACCCGAGGTTCCTGCAAGTCATTATCCCCGATTCGAACCCTATCGAAGCGAATATTCAGCAAAACGCAGCACTGAAACTCATTCATTTTATCAAAAACTGGCGAAGAAAACGTGAGTTGAGGTTAAGAAAAGAAGCCGAAGAAGAGGAGGATGTTGGTGCTCGCAAGTCTTCTAAGGGAAGAAAAACGAAAAAGAGTCCGCCGAAGAAGGCGACCAAGCGGCCTCAGGCCGTCGCGAAAGGCGATGAGCCCAGTGGCACGAAGCCAAAGGAGCTCTTCGAGATGGAATCGAAGAGAAAACCGCTTTCTGATAAGGCTCAGACCCAAGCGTCTCGTCCGGCAAGCACAAGAACACGTCCTGGCACAAGCAAATCCCCAGGAAAGGGCAAGAAGAAGCCGCAAATCGAGACTGTGCAGGAGCCGCCTCTCGACCCTAGAGAGAAAGAAAGGAGAGACAGAATTGCTACTTTTTGCAGAGGGCTTATTGACAATATTCTTGATCAAGTCACTAAAAGAGGCGATTCTGCGATTTTAACAAAGGAGATACAGAGCCGCTTCCAAAGCCGCCCTGTCACCAAGGACGTTTTCGTCACGATGCAAGAGCTAGAGCTCGAAGTCCTTGATCTTCTCCCTAGATCTCTCAATTTTTCGACGCAAACAGGCCGTTTATGCTACATGGATAAAGAAGGCAAATTCTTTGAATACGATGTTCCTAATAAACAAAAACTCAAGCCGATCAGCCTCGCATCCAAAGTTCCTTTGAAAAAGAGCAAGGTCATCGATTTCTTCTTCGATGACAAGTCCGGAAGAATGTACATCCTGACGGATTCCTGGATGCTTGAAGTGTGGGAGATACATCAAGAGCTTTCAGTCCCTGTGAGCAGAGTTAAGATCATCGCTGATGAAGAGAATAAATATGGATTCATGACCGCGTATCTCAAGAGATACCTGGACGTCTTCCCTACTTTTGTCACTCTGTCGAAGTCTTCGCATCAGCTGCTCGTGATAAACTGCACTTCGGTCAACAATTCCATCGTACTCGTCGATCCGGTCTCGTTGTCAGTGTTGACGCAGTCTTTCCTCAGACAAGAGGATTATAAGATTTCTCCTAACTTGTCAAAGACGATATTCGCATTGAAGCCGCATATTGAGCAGATGCAGAAAAACCAAGTCTCCTTTGAGAAGCTATTCGAAGGGTACCTAATCGCGAAGAAGAATGATCTGTTCGTGATTGAAGAGGACTTTGTGAAAGTGCTTTCAAGTGTATTCGAGATGCCTGAAGCGACCCAAGATGACTGTAAGCTATTACAATAATGCAAATCCCATTGGCTTAACTTTGTATTTTAGTGAGAGAGCTCTTTTCGTTCCTTGACCAGAACTCAGACGGAGAGATTAATATCGAAGAGTTGACTTTCTTAGCGGATTTGGTGAGGATTTCGGCCGCGAATAAAATGAAGCGCCAAGACGATCATGTCATTCCGATTTCACTTCAAGGACTCGACGAAATGACTGTGCAGGTAATGAAAAAAGGCTTTATTATATTTTTTTGCTAATAACCTTTTTAAATAGACTTTGCAGAAAGTTGGTGCTTTCATCCGAAGATCAAAGCTGAACCTCCGAGACGCCTTCAAAATATTTGACGTGAATAATCTTGGACGAGTTTCAACCGTCCGATTCTTTGAAATCATTGATCAGCTCTTCGATGATATCAGCTACGAAGAAAAGTAATGATTTATTCTTTTTTTATCATTAAACGTATATTTTCTTCTCACAGAGAGAGTCTCCTCAAGGCTGCGGATAAGGACCATAGCGGTACCATCGAATTTGAGGAATTCCTTGAGCTTTTCAAGGATATTGAGCAGTATAACACAATTCAAGATATGGACTCCAACAGAAACCCTCGAACAGATATCTTCTTACTCATTGAAAAAGCCTATATGGCTGCAATTGACGTCGAGCAGCTGTTTATGGACTGCGACAAATTGAGACAGGGCTGCGTCACCGTTACCGATTTTAAGGAGATTCTTAAGAAAATGCCTTTCGGAATGCTGGATTCCGACATCCAGCAGATCCTTGAACACGAGGTTGGGTACATGGACAACGGACGCATCGACTACGTCAAAATCATAAATAACTCCCGCTTTACAAAAGCGAAGTTCATCGCGCAGCTTAACGATCCCAAAATCGAAAAGAAACACATTCAGAATCTACTTGAGAAGATAAACGCCGATGATTACTACTTCGAGGCCCAGAAGATCATCGTCGAATCGATTATCTACCTTGATGACTTCGATATTATCATCTATACCACCGCCGTCCCAAAAACATCGACGATATTCATCGCAAGCGCCAGGAGAGACACTCAGGTGCAACCAACCAGTGAGCAGACCAGCGAAGCTGGAATTAATAAAGACTCTCGTCAGGTCTTTAGGAATAAGCTCTTAGCGAGACTCGATAACCATAGAAGCTCAAACCCTCCTACTATCTTCTATGTCCAAGAAGCAGGCTGCCTGGTCTCTGCTGATAAACTTGACCACAAATTCGACGCCACCAGGAAAAATACAAGTAATTTCGTTACATTGTGACTTTTTCAATGTCCTAATTTTATGTATAGACGCTCAGAGCAATAAAGATTACAACAGCTTCTACGCTAATATCGACACCTCGAAGAATTTCTCAGTTGATATCATGATTTGGAACCTCCAAAGAGATTTGATGTCAATTTGTGAGGTGAACCCGCCTTGGCGAGGTAACATCACTTTCTTTCTCTCGCCTCTAATTCATTAATGCAGTGGCTCCTTCGCGTATCATTCGAAACGCGCATTATGACAGCGTGCTTGACATTGCCTATTTACCTGAGAGTCAATTGATTGCGACCTCAAGCATGGACAAAACTATCAAAATCTGGGATCCTGTAGCCAGACCCTACAAACTAACGCACCCCAAACCATCAGGATCGTCCAAGCACACCGGCGAGGAGGAAGAATACACTCAATCAAACGAGCCATTCGGCGAGATCAAGAGAATCTACACTGGTGAGCAGGTCTGCGCTAAATTGCATGCGTTTGCGATGAAAGTCCCAGTCCCAAATTTGGGCGGAGAGTCCGGATTTAGTGGAAAAATGATCGATTATGAGCTCTTGCTCACGATGAATCTCTCAAAGCCGCAGCTTATGGCCAAAGCTATGAAGAGCCCGGGTTACATCCGAGGGTATTCTATCGAAAGAATGCAAATTGAGATACCCACAAGTCGAGTCGATGATGTAATTCCGCGAAAATACTACAAAGAGTTGGAGGAATTCGCCGTTGAAAAACGAAGGAAAGCGCTAGTGTATCTTCAAACCCAGCTTCCCATGGCACTCGAATCGCTTAAAGTCAAAGGTATGATGAAATTCAACAGTATTTATACTCATTCATGCTTGTAGTTGTGCTTCAAAACTCCAACATGAAGAAAATCAGCAACATGTTCAAGAAATTATCGCTCATGAAATTCGATCTGACGTTCGACCCGAAGGAATTCGATAACTACTGCAAGGAGCTGTTCAAGACCTTTGTAAATCTGCCATTCAGATCAGGCTTCGAGAGTTTTCTCGCTGAAGCTGGACTGAAAGATAAGCTGTCTATCTCTGAGCTCTTCTTTTATCTGAAACGGATGAGACAGATTCATCCTTTGTCCATTACAAAGGAGGAGTTCCAACTCGCAATGACTGAGATCAATCTGCGTTCGCAAGAAAATAATCTCTTTGGAACCATTGCAGGACAAAAGAATAATCTCTCATTGAAGATTTCAGCTGGGATTAAAGCCGGTATTATAGATTTCCGGATAGATCTGTTCAAAATGGACGATTACCGTTGCGTTTCCAGAGAGGAAATCAAGCAGTACCTCCAAGAGAAGAAAGTAACGCATTTCTTATTATCTGTAATTGATCGAAATCATTTTGAAAGGTGTACACCAATGACAGAGACGCCGAAGAGCTGTTCAACCAATTGGATCCTTACTTCTCTAACAAGGTGACTCTTCAAACGATAGAGGATATGTTTGGAAGCGATATTCTTGAGTACAAGCTCAATTTATACAATCGACCGAATATCCTCATCAAGAACCTCGTAACCAAACTTACAGCGAAGCAGAAAATGGCATTGGTCTTTGCTCTCAATGAGGTAAGCCTTTTCACTTATTCAACTTTAACAACTCACCTCTCCAAAAGTGCAACTTAACCCATGACAACTATATCAGCAAGGACGACTTCCTCAAAGCTTTCCAGAACGCTGAGATCGAGCACAATAAACTCGAGCTTATCGAGCTATTCGAACTTATTGCCGAGCAGTACTCCAATAAAGATGTAAGAATTCCAGTTTCAAGCTGATAACCTAATATCATCACTATTATAGAACAAGAAGTTCTTGTCAATTAACTACTTCTGCAAAAAGATCTTCTCTGCAACAGAAAATTTCGAAATCATGCGAATGGAATACATCCTGGGAAAACTCAAGTCTGGCCTCATCTTCAAGAGACTAAATCCACAGATTATCTTCCTTGAATACAACCCAGAGACCAAGTCCTACAATAAAGCCCCTCTACAAAGCATCGGAAAACAAGCTTTCATTACCCGTATCAATGAGTTAAATATTGCTGGACTCCAGGAATCCGAAGTTAAGCGATTGGCTGAGTTTTTAGCCCTGATCAATCCTTCAACACAACAGCCATATATCTCTGCGAACTTACTCAATCATTACTTCAGAAAACTTGAGTTGAAGTACCAATACCAGTCGACCTCGGATATCCAGCGCCTCTGTGACGCTGTCAACAATCTGCTATCTCGAGAGGACGAGATGAGAAGGATCTACAACACAACTAACAAAAAAACGTTCAACATGCCTACTCTGCGTTGGTTGCTCAATGAAATGAAAATCGATATTGATATGGTCGACGAGTTGCTGGTTAAATTCATCGATACTGATGATATCAAATTCGAGGTCTTCGTCAACAAAATGCGCAACTTCCTTGAATCTTACGCGATTCTGAGCGATAAAGATCAGCATATGGTCAAGAGCATTGCCACGAGTATCATGGTTGAGGCAAGCGAAACTCAATCGATGACGTCACCGAAATCGCCTCTGCTGAGATCTCCTCTGAGGTCTCCATTGAAAGAAAGAGAATCAAGTCCCACGAGAAAAGACCCGGCTTCTTTCAGTGTCTCCCAGCTTCTCAAAACAAGAAAGGAAGTCAGCAGCCCAAAGGACACCAAAAGCAAAGAGTACATTGAGCGTTTGGTAAGCAGTCTGTTTAATATTTCATCTCTTTAACGTGAATTTGTTACGAAATAATAGGCTAATGCGATTAGAATTCATGGTTATGAGAAGGTGCAGGATCTCTTGAAATTATGCTCTTCTTTCGACTTTAAAGCTAGTGGAAGGATAAGGGTCTCTGCGTTTGTTAATATCCTCAAATTCAACGTTCCTGATATCGAAGACGATATTCTTAATGTAACTTTAATTCGTGGGATATATTTTTTAATAAAATAACGCAGCATTTCCAAATTCAATGGGAACGAAGGAAAAAAGACCCAACTATCGAATACCAAAGCTTCTTCGAGGAGTATTTGCTGTCCCGAATGAGAAGCCTCGCCGCAGAGAGAGAGCATAACATTAATGTGCTACTGATCAAGATCGCCGCTGCGATGAAATCGTCGAAGATGAACATGAGCTACGCCTTGAAATTCTTCGACGATAAAGGCACAGGCAGGTTACACATCGAGCAACTTCGGAAGCTGTTCGCGTGGATGAAATGCAACTTGGATGAATCAGAAGAGAATGATATCATCAGGTTCTTGGGCCCAGACATCTCAAATACGATAGACTACGCCCAATTCGTATCTCTTCTGGAAGTTGCCTCTCAAAACACTGTAATTCGACCTTTTCTTCGTTGTTTTTTATTAAGTAATTCAATCAATAGTCCCCTACCTATGACTCCAAACCTTGGGAAATCGCGGCTGAGCATATCAACCAAGAGCTGCTTATTAAAGCCGGCACTCATGCTGACTACGTGAAATTCTTTGTTGAGAGGATGATGGGCGAGCTCGTCCAGCAAGGCGCTGTGCAGACCCCTTACTCAATGCCTTTGATTTCCGCTTCGAACCTCCACAGATTGCTTTCAGAGCTTAAATTCGAATTTACCTCTCGCGAGGCGGAAGATCTCATGACCTATGCGGTTATCGGTAGTAGTCCGACTCCACAGGAAGCGATGAAGAAGCTTAAAGAGGTCGAGCATCTCGACCCCGCGACTGAAATTGTTCATTTCGGTCATTTTATCCGCTCATTGGAGGAAACATACAACAAACACATGGAACTCACTGCCCGGACAGCACCACAAAACATCCAAGAGCAAACGCAGGAAGAGAAGAGAATCCAAATCGAGAACCTCCACGTCATCGGAAAGATCAAAGGAATGCTTAAAGACCGCGATGTGTCAATCTGGGAGGCAATTGTCTATAGCAACATGACGATTAGCGAGCAAACTAAGATCACTTTGAATGAATTTAAACTCATATTGAATTCTCTCAACTTGGACCTCACCCTCAGAGAGAAAATCACGCTTTACCGCATCGTTGATCCTGAAAAGACCGGGAAGGTGGATCTTCAGCATTTTATTAACTTGATAGAGGAAAAAGGACTCAATGAACGCGCGCTGAAAGCCGTCCTTGAGAAATTCGCAATCTCGCTTTTCTTCAACGATATGTCACTCAAGAAGCTTTTCGATCAATTCGATCTCGACCAGTCCCAGGAAATCTCACCAAACGAGTTCAGATTCGGCATTGCGCAGTTGGATTTAGGACTCAGTATCTTCGAAATCAACCAGTTGATGAAGATTTTCGATAAAGACGCCGATGACAAAATCACAAGGGTGGAATTCGTGTCGACCCTTGAGGAGCTTTTCCAGAAATACTCAATCGATCCGAGCAGAGACCTTTCTTTCAGCGTGTACGCGAAGATTAAGCACCTTACTGAAGTCAAGGGAGTGAACCTCATTGAAGCATTCCAGGAAGTAGATTATCTTCGCAACGGATGGGTTGACATGGAAGGTCTGAAGAAAGCCCTTTCGATCTTTGGGTTAGAGAAGCTTCACCCTTACCAAATCACCGCGCTTTTGAAGTTTAATCCTGCAAATCCAGCGTCCGGAGGCCTTGATTCAGGTGGCAGTCGTAGAGGTCAAAAGAGCGAAAAAGATGTGCTTGTAAACAAGCGACTTATGCTTCAACAGCAACCGCGTAGAGGGTCAGGCCATTTCCGGGATCCCTCTTACAAGGTCTACTATAAAGAGTTTACTGAGAACCTCATGGTAAGGAAACTGAAAGCGTTAAGTCTTTTCTAATACACCTTGTTTTCCCTTCTTATAGGAAGAAGTTAAGAGAAACTCAAAGATGGTTATCGAAGTGACCCATGATTTAGTGAGAAAGATTTTCAAGGTGATCCAAGGAAAAGGATCGTCGCTTTTCGAGTCATTCGTGTTTTTCGATATTAATAACTCAAATGCAGTGTCCAAGCTCGAGTTCAAACTCGGATTGCAGGCGCTAGGAGTGAATTTGCAGGAGAATGAGTTTAATATGATTTGGAACGCGCTGCCTAAAACAAAGAACCTAAAGGTCAGGTTTGGAAGCTACTTAAAGCTGTTTATTGACGCCGGAGCACTTCAAGTGATCAAGTTCGATGAGTCCCTCGAGACCCTCTTGAAGAAATTCTTCAATATTATTCAGAAACTTGGAAACTATGAAGAGGCTTTCAGGAAATTTGATAAAAATAAGTAATCTTTTCTTTACTACTCGCAATACCTGACATTTTTACATCTAAAAGCTCTGGGTATATCACAATGGGAGAATTTAAAGAGCAATGCCATAGACTTCACCTCGGACTCCTTGCTCACGAAACAGAGAAGCTCTTCAACGCGATTTGCAAGTCTGAAGATAAACAGGGTAATAAGGCTACCGAAGACCTCGGGGCGAGAGGACAGATTAAAGGCTTCTCATATAGACAGTTCGTACGAACCTTCTACAAGTTCAGGAACGTCGCGATGGCGGTAACTCGTTGAATTGATTTTTATTGATTTTCTCGGTTATAGGACCAAGTGTTTTCCAGAATCTACACCACTGCTAAAGACCGGAAGATTTCATGGAAACAACAATTCACCCATGGTCCTCCAGTAGCTTCCGCCGGTGGCAAAACTACAAAGAAGGAAACAAAAGCCAAAGCCGCAGAAGTCACTCTCAACGACCTTAAACCTCTACTCCGAAACCTTAAACTCGGACTCACTGCTGAAGAGCTCGACGCTGTGGTCAACTCTTTCGAAATGAACGTCATTCCACTCGACATTTGGGAGGCAAGACTTGCAGAAAGTCATAAGAAAGTTGAAAGCGCCTCACGCGAGAAGAACTTGCTCATTCATTCATTGGTGACTCAAATTCAAGAAGCCATTAGCCGCGAAAGCATCCCACTCGATCGTCTCTTCTTTGATTTCGACGAGAACCAAACCGGCACCCTTGAATTACGACAATTGAGCAATATGGTGGCGTTCTTGAGGATCCTGGCCAGCAAGCACCAGCTGAAAACTCTCTTCGACGCGATCGATTACGATAGAAAAGGCTATATCAGTTTGAACGAGTTCCGTAACTTCATGGAAGAGAGCAATATCCAACAACAGGCGCTTAAATCGCAAAGAGGAAAATACGTTGAGTCAGAGAATGAGGAAGAAAACAAACTCAACAACATATACATGTCGATTAAAGAAAATCTCGAAAAGCATGAGCTCACGCTGCAAAGAGTCATCGATAACCTCGGCTACAAACCTAATGAAGTGCTTACGAAAGTGAACCTCGAGAAAGTGCTCTTTGCTATTCAAGTGACGCTGAAAAAGGACGAACTCGAGCTGTTTTACCACAAAATCGAGAATTCCTCGAGAAATAGCGGTGTCATCAGCTTCGAAGACTTCCAGAGCTTCGCACTCCGAGAGCAAATCGAGGTCATCAACTTTGATAAGAAGCACCACCATATCCATCCCTCTATATCTATTTTCATCGAAAAAATGAATTTAGTGTTCCGAAACGTGCAAATCACGCCTCGTATTGCCTTCAGGTACTTCTCAGCAGGCGAAAGAGAGAGCATTCCGAAGAAAGCGTTCTTTAACGTCATCCAGTCGATGGGAATCTCCTTCACTAAGGAAGATTTACTCATCTTCTATGAATTTTTCGATGAGAAAGGCTTCGGAGAGATTTCCGCCTCGACATTCTCAGAGAAGTTTGAAGCATTTGCCTATATCAACATCAATAGATTGCAGACTCAATCTGACAATGATAAGGAAGAAGCCGCGAATATCAAGCGAATGTCGATGAAACAGCAAGTGATAGGATTGCTTCAGAAGATCTATTTCGCCTTGCTTGAAAAACGGTACAATAAGCGGCAAATGATCGCGGTTTTCGACAAAAACGGCAATGGAATGCTCAGTCGAGAGGACTTTATGGAAGGACTCAAAGCCTTGAGAATTAATATACCGCTCGACAAAGCAAGTATCATGATGAACTTCCTCGATAAGAACGACAACGGCATCATCGAGATCGAAGAGTTTGTCCAAGCGCTTTATGAATCAGTGCCTCAAAGTAAAAAATTCATTGATAACTATTGGTTTAACTAACCCTCTTGTTAATTAGATATGCAGCAGACGTTCAAGATGTCGCAAGCAATGGGCATTCTCAGGAAGGTCGTTGATAAATTAAAGGACCATTCGAATTATTTCCTCACCGATCTGGTTAAGTGCGAGAAGGTTGTCAATACTCAGGAAGGCGGAGCGCTCAGTCGAACGAAGACTGGCATAAACACATTGGATTTCTTCAAATTGCTAAAAGAATATAGCATGGCGCTTTCAGAAGAGGATAAGGCCATTGTTAAAGGCGCGTTCACCTTGCGATCCAACGCCAACTTTTTGGACATTGAGAACATTTACAATCAGATCGAATTGCTCATCAGCAGCAGAACCATAGCGATAATGGAAGAGCTCACCGCATCAGGAGTGACTGTTGATAACGAAGCGGCAGTGCTCGAATTTTCAGACCAAACCGAGATTCGCATTTATAGAAGAATCGGCGAGGAGCTCAGAAAGCGAAATATGACTGTGGAGCAGGCGTTTGCTCAGTTGGACATTGACAAGAACGGTTTCATCACTCATGACGAGTTCCAGCAGCTCTTCAAAAGCCTTGGGTTAACCTTCACCAACCGCGAGCTTAATTACTTGACCTCGCAGTACACTCAAATACAAGGAAGAGTCGCGTTAGATGAGTTTAAGAAGAAATTCTGGAAAGCCTTCACTGAGACGGTAAGCTGATTATCATCTAAGTGGATTCTATAATGGATTTTTGATAATTAGGGCTTTTTAGACGGAGTTGATAGGTTGAAAGACGCAAAGACATACCAGCGAAAGGTCGTGGCTTTCGTGTTAAGCACTCTTAAAGATAAGAGGAAATATTCGCTGGAATACACATGGGCGAAGATGGACCAGGCCAAGCGCGGTTATATTACCATTGAAGATGTTAGGAAAGCGTTGATCGAGCTCAAAATATTCATTTCGAAGATCGACCTGGCCTCGCTGTTCAACTTCATGGACTATAACCAGAAGGGACGAGTTGATTTCTTCGAATTTGTCGATTTCTGGCACCAAACGGCCTCTGTATATGACTTGTAAGAATACCATCCCATTGAAAATCTCCGCTAACTTTCGACTCCTTTCTTCTTGAAATAGAGCTCCAGAACGACAAAACGAGCTGACTAACCTCGAGCGAGATATCTTCGAGCATCTGGCCAAGGTAGTCAACCAGAGAGAGGTAATAGCGCTTGTCTTTTCCATTAAACTCAGCTGAATGATGCGAAATTAGATTTCTTTATACGATCTTTACTTGGAGATCGATCCAGGAAACAAAGGGTACATGACTGACAGAGACTTTGGCTTCCTTCTCCATAAGCTCGGTCTCACTATCCCTGAAGACAAAATCGAGCAGCTGATGAAACTCATCGACACTAACGCCGATAGAAGAATCGCATTCTCTGACCTCGAGACGAAACTGCTGCAGTACGGAATGAAAATCTTCCAAGAGAGCGTGAAAGATCGCATTAGCTGGATTGATAAATCCCTCAAGAAGCTTATGCTCGCACTATCCCATGAGATTCGTTCCCACTACCAAGAATACTTCACGAAGTTCGATTCAGATTTCGATGGGTTCCTTACCCCCGAGGAGTTCTATAAAGCCATTAAAAACCTCAAGACTACCCTCTCGGAGAATCAGCTTCAACGATTAGCAAACAACTTCCAAACAAAGCACTTGGACAATCGTTTGTCAATCGAGAGAATGAAAGAGGTCTTTGATTACGCCAGCAGAATTCAAGATATGAGAGGAAATCAATTTGACGTTGCTTCAATGTCGCAGAATCTTTTCACGTATCTGATGACTCACTACGAGGGGTTGAGCATCATGTTCAAAGTGATGGGCGACGTCAGGAAAAACACAAAAGACATGGAGAAATACCTCAGACAGCGCAGGTTCTCCATTAGAGGATTCAAACTATTAGCCTTGAAGGAAATATTTACTCGACTGAATGATATGATTAAATTCATAATGACTTCCTTGCAGAAAGGGCTGAACCTCGCATTGAGACAATCGAATGAACTGATCGTGAAATCGGCAATGAGCAAGTACATTGATCCGGCTATAAACGCACTTACTGTCGATAAGGATGTAATTTTTCGATATTTTTTCTTAGGGCTTATTTCAATATTCTTTTAGCAATTACGTCTCTGCGAGCAGATTATTCAGCAAGTTCAGATCTTCCAATTGGGCGACAACCAGTCTTTCAACATCGACTATGAGTCAATTGAATTCGTGACTCCATTCATCAAGAAGTTCAAAGGCTACTATTTCAGACTCGAGCAGCCCATTGATATCCAAGTATACGAAAAGGACGTCATAATGTATGAAAACTCTCTGATTGAACTGCTTTTCTGAATAACGTTTGTCTCGTAGGGCCACTTGCGCCGATGGAAACCAGTTCCTGACTCACTTGGAGTTCGAGCTTAAAATCCACAAGATGGCCAGTGAGAAAGGCGACTATTTCTTTAAAACCTTCGCGAAATTTGAGAAAAAAGTCGGACTTGAGGTGACAGAGAAAGACGTCTACCTGCTCAACGAATACATCGACCCTACCAAATGGATTTCGATAGAGGAGTTAATGCTTCAGAATGGAGGACTGCTCAGAATCCCATTCCTTACGAGGACAAAAGCCACTATTTTCATCCTCAAGTAATGATTGATTGCTTGCGACAATCACTGAAATATATATTTCGTAATGTAGATACTGGGCTTCTCAGATCCTGAAGATCATGAATACAGTTCAAGACCTTGGCTGCGCGCTGGTTTTGATGAGACCTGACAACATTTATGTCTCTCGTGATGGCCAAAAGATCAAATTTAAGAGTCTTAAAGGCGTTTCTAAGATCAACGATATTGGAAAAGTAAAATTTCTTACCAAGGTCCTTTGTTCTAATTTTCTTCCCTTAGCTGTCGCTTATCCCAGATTTCAAGCTTAACTTGAAAGGCGACATGAGCAATGTCTCGAAAGAGGAGCCAATTTCAACCGACAAAGACACGCTTGATCGAAACGATGCTTATTTAGCGCCAGAAATGATATTCAACGTAAAATTTTTCACGTTGAAAATTGTAGTCTTACCTGTCCATGATGCATATAGAACCCATTTGAACTGACTCAAGCCGTCGATTCCTGGACTTTCGGCTGCTTGCTCTACCAAATCCTCTTCGGAAAGCCACCAGCGTCCTTCTACAGCCGCATTGTTGAGGAATGCCCTAGCGTAAAAGACGACATCAGCTCCTTTACCTACCCATCGAACTATTTCCACCATAACCTCTATCCTGATGAGCTGATCAACGATATTCTCAAATGCGACTACGAGCTCGATGACGTAAACGCCTCAACCTTGAAAGCAGTTGATGCGGTCTCCGGTGTCACCTACAATTCGATGTTCCAGAACGTGATCCAGTCTGATCCGCTGCTTCACAAGGACAAATTCGATAAAAGCAACAAAGAAATGCTGAACCAAATCGGCTGTTACCTTGACATCATCGCCGCCTGTCTTTCATACAGTCCTTCTAGCAGACCCACAATCCACGCGCTGCTTAGTAGCCCGATCTTCACTCTTGATAAATACGAAACTATGATCTCGAAACAGTACGGAGAGATCATGATATTCTATAAATCGCCATCATTGAATGTAAGGGACCGAGTGCTGATTCCTTTGAGAAAAATATCGGCCCTTGTTATCGAAAAACGCAAGAATGTTGTCAGATTAGAAGAAGAGCTCTTAACCATCATGGACATCGTGAACCTCTGCCTCACTGAACGCCGATCGATGAAGACAGAGACCCTCAAGAAGAATCTCACGAAAACCTTCAACAGCAGCAAGATGGAGTATTATTCTCAAGCAGATTTCTCCTATAAAGGCGCGAAGGACGAGTCACAAAACCTCTCTATTTTTGGCCTCACTGACAGCAAACTCAGCGAAAGGACCCGCGCACCGAACCACGTACTCGTTAAATTTATCTTCGAGCACGGCATCCTTGACCTCTTGGTCTTTTTGACGCTTCGCCATCACAGTGAAAGCCGCCACATCTACGAGCAAACCAAAAAGAAAGGGAGAACCAAGCCAGAAAGCGCTGTTAGACTCGTAAGAGGATTATGCGAGGTCTTCCGCACGATAATTTTCGATATGGCGAGCTTCGAGAGCACTTGTGCTCCGTTTGTGCATATCATGGTCGAAAACCTCTGCAAATTTGTTCTGGGAGAGGAATACAAGCTCGCCTCTGACTGCGTAGACCTTCGAGGCGAAACGGTAACGACGTACTTTGCCACGAAGAACACTTATAAGGAATATGAAAGCAAGAAAAACCCAATCTATCAGTCATTCTTTAGAAATAAAGACGACTCTGTTCGCGACGAAGCTGATGAAGCGTGGTCGAAACACACGTTCTCGAGGCCCTACGTCTTTAGCGAAAGCCATTGGACACCGGAGTTATACGCTGTTGTTGGTCCTGTGTATAAAGACTCGATAAGTGAGGCGGGTGTTGGAGCAAGTCCTTACCCTGTGATTCAAGACTATATCAGGAAAGAATCAGAAAATAACCATAATTTCGAGTTTGATGTTCAGAGCCGAGTCGATGAGAAGAACAGAAAGGGTCCGAACCACTTCCACCGATCATCAGATTACTTCAACGATGTTATGCAAGTCGCCTATGACCTGGAAGTGATCAGTTTCTTTGGTATTAGCAAAGGAAAATCAGATCTGAACTTTGCTTGTCAGCATATTAAAGCTTTATTGCAGACTGGACATACTGATAAGATAAAGCTTGTGCTGGATTCAAAGATTATAACCAAACTAATCCCATTCCTTGGGTATACTGACCCAGCAATCAGATTCGATTTGTTGGAGATCCTTTATGAGGCGAGCTGTGGCTTTGAACGCGATTTGATGAGCCTGAACACGGTGGATAGGAATATAATGTTGAAGAACGTAGAGCAGAATTTAAAAACAATTGGTTCGGTTTCACAGCTAACAAAGCAGACTCTGCGGGACCAGGGCGCTCAGACAAAGGTGATTTCTTCTTCATATGACTATGCGGCGCTGAATAGGCAGATTAACAGCAAATATGTGAAAGAAATCGCTGAGATTTTCGAGAGTCCAGCAACGGTCAGCCTCATGTTTACAATGCTGAAAACGCAGGCCGAATTGCTCGAAAACAAAGAATTAGTGCTGAGAATCTTCGAGAACTTGACCAACGGACCTCTTAACGTGATCCGCGCACTCAATGGAGGCTACATGGATGTATTCTCTGTGCTTAGCAAGACATTGGTGACCGAGATGAAAGGAGTTGAGCTCAAACAGAACAAAGTCCTTGCGCCGAAACTCGTTCCTATTTTCCAGAAGATCATCAATGATTGCAGACCCGAACTCGTGGATATGCTGTCAAATACCCCAGGCATTCGGGCCCTGCTTAAAGACCGCAATCTCGAAGTGCCTCCGAAGCTGGATCTTGATATCATTCAAGAAAAACTCGCTAAGAATCAAGAATTCTTCATCACGAGCAAAGACTTCGTCATTCAAGAGATACAAAGCTTCATTCTCGCTGGAAAATTGAAAACGAGGAACTTGAATGACGCTAGATTGAAGGCCCTGGCTAGCAATATCGATCAGTTCAGCAACAATCTCATCAGTTATCTCAAATACTACTACAATCGTAAATTTATCCCTACTATATATTTCCCTTAATATTAAACCATTAATTTTATTAGAAGGAAAAGGTAGAGTCACAATCACCGACGTGAAGACCTGCATTGAGGAAGCCGTGGAATTGTTTATGAGCATATACGACAAGTTGAGCGACTACACTCAAATCCACGAGTCCGTCGTCGCTATGGTCATGCAGGTACTCATATAATATCAGTCTAAACCAGCAATAACATTACAAATTTGCTAGATTGGTCATTTCTTTGAATGGATCGCGACTTCAGAGCACATCGAATTCTTCCTCGACAGCAAAGACACACAGCGACTCTCCAAAATCATGAATTGGATGATGGAGAAGATCAACACGATCTACAATTACTACCAAAACGTTGATAAGGACGAAGACCAGCCATCAAAGGAAAGAACCTACTCACAGCTTGGCAAAACCGATCGCTCAGTCTCTGGTGGAGTCGATGAGCTTCTCACAAGAGAATCCTTGAAAAGATATTCTTCTAACAAACTTACCCCAGTCGCTCAGGGCTTCATGAGGATCTTCCTCCATATTGTCAGTCTCAACAAGGACGCATACAATACAACCCTTTCGAATATCGAATTTGCAACCTTCTTCGCGCAGATCTGCAAGGAGCAGTTCTGGGTGCTTTCCGCTTCGATTAAGACTCACACTGAGAACGTGCAGCTTATCTTGGTAACGCGACTTCAGCTATATTCACTTTTGCTAATATTTCCTGTAGAACTACGCAGAAGAGGCACGAATTAGACAGAAGCTATTCGAAAAGCTTCTCATGAGCTCTGCCAAAGAGCTACACCAACAAATCGTCGCTGTAATTATCATTTTCTAGTGGGAATGAGCTAAATTTTCGCTAATATGCTAGGCCGGTTTCATGCATTTAATTTGCGATAGCTACCTCAATAACCACCATGAGGTTAACATCGCGGCTTACAAACTGCCATTCAAGGTTCTGCCTTTCAAGAATTTCTTGCCGTTGCGTAATGAGGCGCTATCTATCCTGATTTCGGTGATTCATCATAAGGTAAGAGGCTATTCTTTGAAAAGTCTGACATGAAAAATAAAGGCCACCGCTGAGTTTGTCTACAAGGATACGATATTGGCTCTTACTCGCTATAATAACATGAAAATTGAATATGAGAACTTGTTGAAATACAAGAAAGGACTCACATTCACAAGCGCGCTGCATTTCTTCAATATTATCATCGATATTGAAGATGAGCAGATTCACTTGCTTATGGTAACTTTCAAAGGAATAGAACTGGTCTAAACATTTTAAATAGAAACAAGAAGGAATATTTAGGTTTTTGAAGAATCTGCTTGACAGCAACATTGAGCTGCGATATTGCTTCTCTTCTCTGGCGCAAAAGTTGGAAAAGATTGATATTTGATCATAGTTTTTTAGGGTGTGAGTGATTGTTACATATATGCTTCACTAGAATAAAACACGTTCATATGAAGGAAATAATAAATTAAATTTTTGCTGTTGTATCTTGCGAGAAAATCTCAATATTCGTGAATAGATTTGCAATAAATGCCGACTTATTTGATTCGAGGATAAAGGAGAGCTTGCTTGGGGCGATCAATAAAATATAGATTATCGGGATTTGAAGAGCGTCTTCTTTGTTTCTCCCGAAAATAAAATGATGCATAAGGTATTAAACCCCTCGCATATTACAACCAATAGTTAAAAATTCAATTTAACAGATAATATAGCCATTTATCACATAAATTGACGATAGGAGAGAGAGACGCTTATATGCCATTGTTTGAGAGTTCAGAAGATGTATTGCATCGTTAATTTTCGCTACCTTTATAGCACTATTACGAATTGTCATAAACTTTTGGCCAAAATCAGAGCCTCTTTTAACTTCTATGATAAATTACTGTGTGATATACTTTTTTATAAGCAACTACCTACCATATGTATTAGCATGATAATTCACATTCTGAAACATTTCTTAATGTTATATCATGAAAGATAATAATTCTTAGTTCAAAGACCCGTGATTCTGACTGATAATATTCATAGGATTTTGAATCTGTGGGAACCTTCATACCAATGCTAATGCGAATTTTTGAATATTAAAGGCATCGGTTCATCGCTGAAAACTTTGGAAAAAACAATGATATGTCAACATGCATCCATCTATGTACATTTAACAACTCAAGTTATCTACACGGAAGATTTTCCAATATTTCTAAGAAGTTTTTCTGGTATGCTTTCTGTAGGCGGACGATTAATTTCTTCAAGTTCCTAAGTCATCTCTTACAACAATAAATCAGATTGAAAATTACTTTTTCGATGGGCTGGTAGTCTGTGCAACGACGATCATCAAATCTTGCGGAGAATGGGTCCATCAGTTCCGGATAGAGCAATCTTAAATCGTTTTCAAACTATATTAGCATGTAAAATCGCCATCAGTGCAGCTCTTACCCATTGCTTTTCGAGCACATTCAAGAAGACGTAGTAACTCATACCCACCACAATCAAGTTTGCTTTAAACGGAGTGATTAGAAACACTTTCTTCAAATTACCAAATCTTCCCATCTTTTATTTAAAATTTTATCTAATGATATCTTTTTGTACATAGAGACCTGT
>ENA-UOUE01000348-UOUE01000348.1-compost-metagenome-genome-assembly--contig:-NODE-348-length-38433-cov-15.911174_pt1 | contig 38433 bp, 25 predicted proteins | sample MGYA00238146_ERZ747223 | MGnify/ENA primary metagenome ERZ747223 (study PRJEB28781, sample SAMN06268865) | compost metagenome | isolation source: single cell | place: USA: California, Emeryville, Joint...
AGACTCCAAATATCGACGCGATAATCATGGTCCATTCCATCCACCATCTCAGGAGGCAGATAATCAAGCGTCCCGCAGAGAGTTTGTCGTTTAGTCTTCGGAGCGTGAATCGACCATCCAAAATCAGCGATTTTTATTGTGCCCTAATAACAATAAAACCATATGAGTATAAAGTGTCCATTACTGAACCTTACCGAAGAGTTTAATAGATTTTCGGGCTTGATATCTCGATGAATAACATGTCTGCTATGCAAATATATGAGCGCATCAGCCATCTGCTTAATATAGTTCGCTGCAACCGCCTCTGTGTATCTTTTTTCAGGCTAAGCCAAAGTTTAAGACACTTCTATTGTCGTTATTTTACCTGTGCTTGTAAATCCTTATACAATTCACCTCCCGGCGCATATTCCAATATTAAATATATTTTTTTAAGGTCCCAAAAGAACCCATACATCCTAAGTACATTCTGATGCTTCAGATGAGACTGAATTTCGATCTCTCTTCTTAGCTGGTGTTCGACTCCGCTCTTAATCAACTGCTTCTTGCTCAAAATTTTCAAAGCAACGATAAACTGACTCTGCTTCTCACGTGCCAGGTATACATGACCGAACTTTCCTCGACCCAGTGGTCTACCGATGTCAAAGTTATTTAATGACCATTCTCTTGTAGTAAATGCTTTTTTGGGGATAGGCACTATCTGTTGGCCTTGACTTTCTTCTTTTTTTGTTTCTTGAGCAATGCGATCAGTTGGTCCATTTTTCGAGATTTCCACACCCACAGTCCTGCTTGATTGAGGTTGTTTGTCATTCATTCCTTTACTGAGGTTTATTTTCGTCACTCCTCCTAGCGCTGTAGTGGCAGTCGTTTCCATTTTGTTTTCAATTTCTTTTAATGGTTGCTGCACATTTGATTGGGCTGTGGTGCTTGAGATAGTAGGACCCGCCTTTGCTTTGCCGGTTTGTTGGGAAGAGAAATAGTTGCTGAAGAAATTCGCTGAAGAGTTATTCGATGTGCTTAAAGGCATAGGTAGCTGATTCTCGCCATTAAAAAGGGTTTTGCCGTTTATTTTTGATTGTAGTTTTGGAGAATTGTTAAATTTGAGCTGCTGGATAAGAGGGGAGGTTGAAGAGGGGCTTTTCATATACTGGCCTTCGTTTGTATTATGGGAATGGAAATGATTCTGATTAGTCTTTGAACTAAATTGAGAACCGGGTTTTGAGTAGGGATTTGAGTCCGGGTGACTGTGGTGGATATTCTCTTTGGAGGCAAGTTTCTTCGAAGCGTCGGATTGCTGGTTCCCTGAGAGGTAAAAAGATTTAAGCATCTGAGCTGGTTGTTTGATAGATTCAAATTTGGTTGATACAGTGGTAAAAATTAAAAATACGAAGCTGGAAGATTTCTAACGGAACTCAAATTAAGCTAGTTTTTAAAAATTTGTTCTTGTGGAAAAATTGATTTTCCTTAGCTATCAAGGAGCACTGTCTAAGACAGGAGTCCAATGACGTTCATCGAACTCGAATGAGTGGAAATGACATATGAATGAAATTTCTAGCGGTTTTCAGATCTACGATATGGTAAGGTTAAATTCAAATAGAGTTGAGGCTGCAGTAATCGCTGGCAGCACAGTTGTGGCTAATGACTCTCATCATCAACAGTATCGACATTAAAGGTTTGAAAAGAATCAACCGAAAAAATCCTATAGTTACTATTAGGCAGAATTTCTTTGAATATACCAATAAGTTTGAACTGAAAAATTGACTTCTATGCGATGTAATAATTTGTTACAATTCCACATGAAAATAAGTAAAAAAAGCAGGAGATGTAAATTGAAAAACGTGTTCTGCATTCAGTTATCGGGTGTACTTGAAAAATAAGATGACAATAATAATATTCTGAAAATTGAATTTTCATATATATATTAATCACAAATTAGGTTAACAACCAAACTCGTCGACAAATTGCTGTATCAGCTGAGCTGTACGATCATTTTGCTCGTTAATGGCATCCGTCGCGAACTTAAGGAGACTTTTAGCTTCTCGCACCTTTTGCAAGCTTGCTCTTTCCATTCTCTCTTGATTTTTTCTCTGTACTTCGGCTAATGCCTCAAGACGAGATCTCATTCCCTCTTGCTCTAACTCAGTTTTGTATTTATTGATCTTCTGCAAAGTTGAGAGTAGCATTTTATGCTTTGTGACGCGATTCGCTGGCTCTTTGCGCTTATAATATTTTTCGAAGGTCGTCTCATCTGATATCGAATTATGTCGGCGGTTTTCCTCATTACTCATCTGAACAGAGTCTTGTCTCACTCGCTGATCGAAGCTCTCCTTTATTAAAGTGCTATTATTATACGTGCTGGACTTATTTTCTGATTCTGAAAATAAATATTCTTTTGACAATGACGTCGGATGTAAATAATCATTTGAAATCGAGCTGAGTTGAAAAGCTTTTTTACGTTGATTTGCACCAATCCTGTAACCTTTCGAGAGACGCTTGCTCATATCATTCGCATTTAGCATGGATATATTCTGAGATTCACGTGCTGCGATTTGAGGCGTTGTATCTTTGAATAGTGATTTAAACGACTTAGGCTTATTCAAGTTCAGTGAATCTCTGACCTGCTCTAGTCTCGTTTGTTTGTCGAGTTCTTTCAAATTGCAGTATTTCAAGTATGATTGATTGCCTGCCGCAACTGCATCAAAATCTGCCGTCAGTTGGAAAATCTCTTTGGATCCACTCACTGGTCCTTTTTGAAACGAATCCGTTGATAATTTGGTTAAAGAGTTATTCCTTTGGGCAATACTACGCACATCAGGATTGTTGATAGGACTGAGCACAACAGATTGCATGATTGAATCTCCTGTTGAATTCATATTGTGATTGGAAAGCGAATTGAAGCTAAATTTCTTTCTGGAGAAATTCGGCGAGCGGTGATCAAATTGGTCAGTTTTAGGTGAAAATGTGTCCTTAAGATGGAAGTATGGACTATCTGACCCTTTAAGTGCAACGTGCTTTGCCATGGAAATACCATTTGAGGATATGATACTCTCAGTTTGGCTAAGTTTTGGAGGAGAGCGTGATTTGTTCTTTAATGGTTGAGTAGATGAGGTCTGCTGCCTTCTTGGTGTGAGAGATATATGAGGCAAAAAGCTCGTGCTTTCTTGAAGGCTAGAAGCGCGCACAAGGTCAAATTTTCGCTGACGGATGCTCTCGGTGTTTTTCAACGCCATGACAATTATCGGATAAATTTATTTGATGACTACACAAAATAATTTTTGATAAACAATCGACTGCGATTGGAGAACAATTCTCAATTGCCAGAAGGTGAAACAAAATGGAAGTCTTTAGAAAATCGGGAAATTATTAGTGGTACCCAGAATGCAAGGATTTTGAGTTGGGAGGTTATATCAATAACATTCCTTTGGTTGGCGTTGTCAATGTTTTTTTGATGTGATGACAGCGAAAAAGATTTGATACGAGTAGAACATGTGTCTGGATGATGAATTATTCTTCATTTTGTCGGATACAGTCTATTCTATATGCTTTCAAGTCAAGTTGCAAAACTTAGTAAAGATTGAAAAACGCGAATTACTTATGGATTTTTCCAGTTGACTATATTTTCCTTTTTTCCTTTTGGTAAAAGATTGTTTCTATTATGATAAACAATCTGAACTCTCAGACTATTGAAATGAATCACATGCTCATGAAAGTGGGAAATCATATCCTAACAAACTTTTTCGGGTCATACCAGACTAGATTTAGTCATTAAGGAAGAGACTTTTCTTTATTTCTGAATTTTAGAAAAATAAACTTATGAATACAATCAGAAAAATGTCAGAATTTATGCATTTCTTACAAAAACTCACCTATTTCTTCTAACGGTAAATAAGCTATACTTGTCGAAACCACCTTGAACGCCTGAGGATCATCCTTTAATTCAAAAATAAACGAGTTTATACGATTTAGCTTGAATAGGAGTTACACATACCTTTATTTCATGAATATATGACCGAAGGAAAGTTGAGAATTCTTGATTATCTTTTATCTTGGCTTTAATCATTGCAGCTAGCGGATAATTTAAACGGAAGTATCAAGGAGCTATCTTACAATTTTGAGAGATATTTGAAAGGAAAAGAAGAGCAGAAGCCACAGCTTCAGGGTCTTCAGAATTTGCGCTCATATTTTCGCCTAAGAACGTCACAAAATTGAACCCTTTGTTCGCGTTCTCATAATTCTTAAGAGCTTTTTCAAAATTTTCGAGGGCTTTGACTGCGATGAAACTAATTAACAACAAGTTTCAACTGGAAGCACTTACTTCTCGAGCAGATAATTCTTAGGGTTTTAATAAGACTGCGTGAGATAGCTTCGTCAAATTGGTAACAGTGGCATAAGTAGATCAATTTCTCCAAGAAAGTGATGGATGCATAGTTTTTGTAAAAGATATCTAATGGCCAGTAGCTAGTTTAGACTTGCAATAGGCATGATTTACCATTCGGGGTTGTGTTTAAAATCAGCTTGAGTGCATAGTCAATGATATGGCTGATATAGTCGTATTTGTCCAGCACATTAAACATAAGAACATATAATTCCTTTTCGTAACATAAAGCATCTCTTGTTTGGTCTAATCGTGAACAAATTCTCAGTAAAGACTTATTTAGCAGCATATACCTGTAGTACAGATGTTGATCAAACAACCCAGCAAAGTCTTGATCAGTTTAGGATTCTCGAAAAATACCACAGCGACTTTTATTAAATTCTGAAGAAATCCATTGGTGACAAGTTCGTTTGAAACTTTTTCTAAATATTAATGAGGTATATTAGTTCATTGATTGACGATAATGCATACCATCAAGGGATAAGACCCCAATGAGACCAGCCAGCTCTTTGAAAAGGAAAGAAAAATAAATACTTCCTCTCTGGATTGTCAAATCATTGATATAATGAGCTGGAATCGCCACCACATAATGATAAAAGCTTTGCACTGTCTGCGCTCGATGAGAGGCGCTTGCGACAAATCTCCTCAAGATAGCGACAACCAATCCCAGTACTCTGAGATAGTCAAGGATATAAGGCTCTGATACACTGATTTTTTTCATGAACTCGAGTAACTCCGAAATATTTTTGACAAAGTCAGGACTGCGAAGACAGTCATCTATCACCTCGGCTACACAACGCAAAAAAATTAGTAATCAATTCTCTCAACAGCAATCTCATTACTGGTTCCAATACAAAACTTCCAAATTGCAATCAGATTTAACTCGATGTCTCTTAGATGCCGCTGGATAGATGGGATTTTCTTCGTGTTTTGGTCGATATTTCTTTTCAACGCCGCAGTCGCAGCTTTCACTCTTTGAAGCAAGACAGGCAGATTTCCAGCGCACCAAAGAATAAGCCTAGCGTCAACTGAAAACACCGAATTTCATGACAAGCACAATGAAATCATACCTGTATCGCAAATATTTGCAAATGTAGCAATTGCGCCTTGCAAGAGAATCATGTCAGTTGATGTGATGATAACTCCTTTTAAATACTCATATCCTTTCTTTTTGAGAAGATAATCTTGGTTCTTCCCTATGAAACATTCGAGATATAAGACATATCAAGCATCTGTTCTTACTATTCTGATATGTGAGTTTTGCAGTGGCGTGCAAAATGTAACAGCAGATCTGAATTTCCAGTTCGCTCAGTTCACCAGGAGATTGCAAGATATCTTTGAAGATTCGAAGTAGAACCTTTAAAAATTTCTTTTTTCTAATGATTGCTTGGATTTTTTTGTCCACTGAGTAGATAGAGACGATCGGAAGAATTAATGTCAGCAGAGGTTTGTGAGTCAAGTGCATTTTTTTGTTCATCATATTGTCCAAAAACGATAATGTTATGTGAATCATGTCGAAATTGAGAAGGGGATTATCAATAAGAGGCTCTTTATCGTTTTCAAAACCTTCCAGCATCGACTTCTCGAGCGTTTTTGGATCTCTCTCATCCTCTTTCTCTGAAGTCTTGTAATAGTCTACAATATTTTTCAATCGGAGAGGCCAGCGAGGAATAATAGTACCATTTAATTCAAATTCGAGGAAGAAACCCAGCATTTCGTAGAGGTTGATGATTAATTTGAATGCATATGGAAGCAGTTTCGAATTGCTATGTTCTTTGATCCAAAGCGCGACTTTTTTGGTGAATCCGTTAATTTCCAAGCTGAGTTTCTCGGTGGAAGACTTGTAGCTCAGGAGGACTGCCTTTGACGCTTTGTCGATTTCGGAAAGTTCTTAATTTCAGGTTTTTTGAGCAATTACGGCAACGAATCTGTGAATACCTGTGCTCTCGCTGCTGAGACATTTGAAGAAGTGGCTTTGGGAATCCATTGCGGTGTTCGAGTGATTGAAAATAAGATGTTTGGAGATAAGTTATTGGTAAAAAACTCGAAAGATGAGATTTTATCTGATCAAATAAAACTGTGCGATAATTTGAGTATTCAAAACGAATTATAAGATATTTGTTCTTTCTTGCATTTGGTTACGGCAATCGTGGACATACATTTTACTAGTGTTCACTCAAATCCTTAAGGCTGGCGACTTTTGGAATCAGAATGGTTTCTCAACCCTCAAATAGATTGTAAGATTTTCTATTGATAAAAATAGCCGTTTTGTTGCATGCCTCTTGTTCTCCCCATGCAAGAGAATTCTGGGCCTAAATCTTCAAGTAAAAAACAGAATATTTCGTTCTCAACTTATTGCAGATGAGACGTTTCATTGTCAAATCTTTTCTGAATACAGATTCTATACAACAGCTTGTTTGTCTTAATGCTTATATGTTTTCACACTCATTACAGACTTATAAAACGAAATAGCTCAGAATATACAATTTAACTTCCCGATTCCTTTGCTTAAGATCTAAGGTATTCCTTGACGTCTTCACCTGTGAGCTGTTCGAGTCTGATAACAATATCCTTGCTTTCCTTCTCAATCTGTGTGTTCTCATCCTCAAGCAACTCAGCCATGAATGGCAGAAGATCGCTCATCAACGAGACAACGCGATCCTTCAATTGTTCAACGATTCTCGAGATCAATTTAACTGTAGCCAATCTCACCTTCACATTCTCACTTCGTGTTTTCAACAAGATCTATTCCCATTGATTAGTACTTTAATCTCAATGAATCATTTTCATACCTGATAGATAAAAGATTTCCACTTATAATCGTCTTTCACTAGCTCGAAGAGCTCCAGGATGCAAGGAGTAAGATTCTCTCCGATGAACACTGTGTAATCCACTCCCAAAATATTCAACGCGTCGATTTGGTTCACCAACGGCGAGATCAATCTATCGAAGCGGTTTGCGTCAATAAACTCGTCCTTATCATGCTGGAAGCATTTAGTTAAGACCTCAAGAATCAACCTATATATAGACGCTTTAGACCAGCTTTGATACAAAGTAGTGTTACTTATGCAGGGATGATTCGTGGTAGACTCGCAGTTCGTTTTGAGTAAGATGTCGTCTGAGCTTCTTGCTTTCGTCTCCGAAAATCTCAGCGTAGTGATCAAGCTGCTCTAGCAGAAAATCGAAGAAGAATCCGACAAACGTGACGAAGTAAGACTTCAGCACGTCGAACAAGTGGGAAACTAATTTGAACAAGACGATCTTTCTGAAGAAACTGAATTGGTTTTCTTCATCAGCGAAAACTTTGTTGCTCCAGTTCTGAAGCTTCAGATATATTTTCTTAAGCTCCACCTCATTAGATTTGACCGCAAATTTGCCGAATGCCTAAGAAAACATTAATACACTTGTCCAATTTTTCATTATTACCTCAATCCAGAGAGTCTCCACTTCTTCCAAACCTTTATAAACTTCCAAATTGAAGGTTTCAGCATTCTCAGCAGAATAGCGGCGGCTGAAATCGAAGGCTGTCAAGAAAACTTTGAATAAACTGTTGATTTTCGCCTCGTAGACTTCTTTCTCGATTCTTGAGCATAGATTTTCTGTGCAATTTTGAAGTTAGAACAAATTTATTAGGAATGATAATAGAAGTACTCATAAGAATGCCGATGTTCTTCATGAACTCCGGCTGAAGCTGTGGTCCGATCTCGACCAACGTCGGAATGATTTCGATGAGGTTTCTTGCTTCGAAGCTTTCAGCAAACTGACCAAGGATTTCTAGCAAATTAGTGTGATTAGCCTGATAACACTATCATCTATAAATTACCTTCAACTTTAGAAAATCCTTCATAGTTAGAAAGGAGATAGATCAAGCTTGCGGTATATGGAGTAAGCAAGTCCTTGAGCGACTTGACAAGAAGAGACACTGAATTCAAGGCGAGGTTAACACACATGTCCTTATAGTTGCTTAGCTTTTTCGTCTTGAGCTGTCCTGTCAATGTCTTCGCCTCCTCACTAATCTGATGTAATTCAGGAATGGCTTTCAACACAGCCTGATTAGAGAAGATAGGACTTTCGGTTTCGTCTTCGGAATAGAGGAATACGGCCAAAGAGACTTGGATTTGCTGGATTAAAGGCTTCAAATAGTTCAGTTTCTTGAAGCCGAACTTTTCGAAGTACAGTGACGCGGTGTAGATGCTGATCGTTTTCAAGTAGAGATTAGGCTCGGAGATGTAGCTTAGCGCCTCATCTTTGATCGCTTTCTCGAAAATCTTTGGTTTCTTTCGGAGCATCATGCTGAAGAGGAGGAAAATTGATTGGAGGTAAGTGACGGTCTCATCGTCAAATGCCTCATTAGTTTTGGCTTTTCTAGTTTCGATAAGCTCATTGGATAAATGGAAAATGAGCTCTTGGATGTAATCAGCGCTTGTTTTGAAAGCAGGAGTCTCGGCCAGCTTATCGTTGAGGAATTGGAGATGCTTCGTTTTGATTCGTAAGTTATGCTCGTTTCTTGGGTTCGTCACACCTGAGCTAACGATCTTGACGATGGAATCCAGCGGAAGGATAGTGCTCATTGAGGAAATATGTCCTTGAACAATACCGAGAATGCGCTTCAGGAATTTCTTTTGCGCTGTGCGAGCTTTGTCAGCTTTTGGCTTCTCTTCTGCGTTCTCGTCGGTCTTCGCAGGCTTGATCTTGCTCAATGAATGCTGAAGAGCGTATTCGCAATCAAATTGGAGTTCAAGTAGCTTTTGCAGTCTCTCAAAAACGCTTTGCTTGGTAAGTTCACCCTTTAAGAGCGCGGTAGACAGGTTTTGAATGAAGGTCTTAGAGTTCAGGGAGAGACTGAAGAACTCTAAGCTGAGAGTAATAAACGCCTTAAGATCCGTTGTTGATTTGATGTTCAAGTTCTTTATGAGTGTCTTTCCGCCGACGCCGGCTTGAAGCTTAGCTCTCGAGATTGGAGCTTTGAAATTATAGACTTTTTTGAGGAAAGCGCTTAGTAACAGCAAACAGTTTTGGAAAAGAGAGCTAAAGAATGAGAGGTTGTCTTCGATTTTTGAGCTTTCGAGCACAAGCTGAAGCGTGAATCGGAGGTTCTTTGAAACGTTTTGATCGATTTTCTTTCCTTTTTTGGTTTCAGTAATCAGAGTGCTGATGATCGGGTTCAGGAAAAGAGTCAAGTGTTGTGGTCCGAAGATGTCGAACAGTTTTTTGATCGCAGCTTTAATCTGTTCATTTTCCCTGTATTGAACTTTAGAGCTATAGAGAGTAGCTATGCTCAAAAACACTCGAGAGAAGCTGTGGAGGTTGGCGTCCTTGGTGTTTTGCACCAGATTCTTCAGGACTTCGCAGAGGAGATTCAGAGAATTGATCTGAAGTCTTGGTGTTTGAAGCTCGACTTTTTTGAAAAGGAATGTGAACGTGTCGACGATGGCAAGTGTGGCGCGGTGGAAATTAACGTTCGCCATCCAAACGAGCACGAGATTCGAATCCCTAAGGATGCCCCATGTCGCAGGATTCTCTGCCAAAGAATCTCTGTTTTGGAAAATCTTGATAAGCTGCCTAAGAGTCACGATATTCTCAGGATCATCAGCCTTGGCTTCAATGTTTCCTAGCAACGTTTTTTCCAAAGTTGCCTCCTTTTTAGCTTTAGGCGAGAGCAACAGAGTTGAAAGGATTTTCAGTTCGACTTTCAGGACCAATTTCAACAGGTACTCGACTTCAAAGAGCTCATCCTGTTTCTGGCTTATCGCTTGTTTAAGGAGAGCGAATAAAGTCTTGTAGATTTCAGAGGATTCTGTTTGGATCGCCAAGAGGAGTTCCATGACAAACTCAAGCTCTTTCTTGACTTTCAATAAAGAGAGCTTTCCAGCAGCTGTGTTTTCAGCGATTTTAGCTGAGAGGACCTTTGAGATGAGGCTTTCAGGGATGCTGAGCTCGCGCGATTGCTCAATGAGCTGGATGATGTGGTAGTACCCTGCTCTTGCTGCCAACTGGAGATAAACTGAAAAGATCGCTTCTTGGTGTTCTGGGCTGAATTTGGAGAAATGCTCTGCTCTCAGACTTGTAATCCAAAGACCTAACGCAGTTTCGTTCTTAATAACTGCTTTGGCGTCCAGTGGGATCGAGAGATAGAAAGATAAATGGCTTTCTTGGACCTCTGTTGATGATGCAGAGTAAACTCGAACGTAATATCCTAAGAATTCACCCAAAAACTTCTCCGAGTTCTCGTTTGCCTCTTGCTTGATTAAATTGTCAGCGATGGCTTTGAACCCTGATAAGAAGCTGCTCGTTGCTGAATGGAGGGGTTTTGCTTTAGGAAGGTTCTTCACGATTTCTGCGACAAAGCCGAGGAGACTGAAGATTTCATTCTGAGTGAAATTAGCCAATGCGTTGAGGGAGTATGAGAGAAGCCAAAGGAATTCTTCAGGTTTGTTTTGCCCTCGCTTATAGAGGTTTCCACTGGTCAACAGCTCATTTGACTTCAAGAGAGGGTTTTTGAAGACCAGCAACTGCTTGCCAAACCCTATGATATGTTCAGCTGTGATCGAAGGGCTATCGAACTTGGCAGATAAATTATTTGCTTCCTTGCTTTGGTCTTGGAAGTGCTTGCTGTGAGCTCTAATCTCTTTTGTGTTGTAGTATTCCTTAATTTTTTCTGGAGAAACGATGAGTTCTTCTTGCTTTTTCAAATGGGGGAGTAAGTTTTCAACCGTTTCGAAGACGAGCGAACGGACTTCAACGTTAGAGCGGTCATAGCTGGTGACCAGATAAGCACAAAGCTCGGCGAGGTCGTAGACATCGCCTTTAGTCTCGATCTCATTTTGGAGGAATAATAAGGTGTTTATGCTCACAAGGTCTGAATCGCTGGTTCTGAGGAGGTATAACAAGGTCTTCACTGAGTTGTAACCCAGAGAGTCCAGAATCTCCTTGAGGAAAGGATAGTCTGCTTCACTCACTTGCATCATTGCTCTAAGTGTCTCAATTTTCAAGCAGTTGACTCTTTCTTCTTGAGACTTATTCGTGGAACCACTCTGGCTATATTCACCTAGTCTCTGGTACAAAGTTTTCGATAGGCTGATCGTCTCTGGAAGCTGGCGGAGAGCAGTGGGTTTCTTGCGGATAGCCTTGGGTAGGCCCAACAAAGTGAACTCTTTTGTCAAGAGGCTCTTGAGCGGAGCCTGGCGGATGATATGTTCTAAGCCTCTGCTGAAAAATCCAAATGACTCAGGGTCATGATGACTGCCCAGCTCAGTAATCAGCGCGCTCAGGTTTAAATCCTCTAAATTGAGGCATGCTTCAAACAGCAATGTTTTGAGGTGGCCTTTTTGTTTCTTGACATCCACGTTCTCGAAGCAAGGCAAGTTTGTAACGAAATGACTCCAATTTTTAGTTATAACCTTATCGAAAGCTTCCTTTTCCAATGCTTTCAGTAAGACATCAACAACTGGGTTTCTGCGGGCACCTGCGGTTGTCTGATACAATTCCGAATTTACAAGCAAATAGGTCAGCTCATGGTGATGGAATGGCGAAGGATCAATCTTCTTGTTTTTATTGCGCGCAAAGAAGGCATTGAGAGAGTTCAAATAACTCATATAGAGCTTAGTTTTGAGCGGGGTCGACACGTCTTTGAATGAAAGAGAGGCCTCAGCGATCTCATTTAGGATTTCAGTGTTGTCGTTTAAATCCACTCTCTTAATGAGCATTTCCACGAGAAAATCATTGAAGTTGCTTTGGGAACTCATATCTTCCATTCCTGACTCCGAAACGAGAATTGCGCATATCTTTTTGACAGCCTTTAGGCGTGCACCATGCTTGCTGCTGTTCACACCTTGGAAGAGTGTCCTTGCTTGAGTATTGAGATTGCTATCTCCGTTTGATTGCTCAGCTTCGGTTTCTTCATCTTCCTCGAAGAAGTAAGTCGCATAGGCTTTCGAGAAGCTTGTTTCGATGAATCCCTTAAGGACTGACTCGTTGTAATCTATTGTTAACGGAAGGAAATTTATTATTCATTGCAATTTGCTAGTAAAACTTACTTTCAAGCTCCCGGGCTTTGTTAAGGCAGCTTTCGAGCGTCTCAGTGATGACATCGGGGAATATCTTTCGAAGCATTAAGCAGAAGTTCGACAGTTCATCACTGATCGATTCTTCTTGCAATAAGTTCGTCAATGTGAGGGTAAGGAAAGTGTCCAACAGGCTCTCTCTTGAGATTTTCGCATCCAACTTCCTGTCGTTTTTAACAATCAGTTGTAGAGCTTGCTCAGCAACATCAACAAAATCTTCAGAAAACTTCTTTTTGTCTTGGTGCTGAAGATCAAAGAATCCTTGCACCAATTTCAGGACGAACGCGACCAAGCTGTATCTTCGGCCAAGCGCTTTCAAGTTTTCAAGCAATATATCCTTCGACGCAAACAGCGAGCCAAATAGTGCACTGTTAAACTTCACATTCTAATGAACATTCAACATTAATAAAACTCTAATGCAATTGAAATATTACCTGGGTTTGAGTCGCAAGTACAAGGAAAGCAACGATATTATTGCAAATAGCTTTATTTTGCTGGAATTTCTGGAGTCCTTTTACAGTATCTAGGAGGATTGCTCTCATATACTCTTCGCTAAACTGTGAGGTCAACGCCAAGCTGGAAAGAGTAATGAGGCCAGAATGAAAAGCGTCTTCAAATTGACTGCTTTTGAGGCACACCGAAATGTACTTCATGATAATAATCAAGAGATTTTCAGTGACTCTCTTACGCTCCTTCGCATAAAACAGCGTTTCCGTGATCAAACCAGTTGCGAACGTCACAACGCAATCGTCCTTTACCAGTCGCTTATTCGAAGTTGGTTTCACTGCGCTTAAATAAACCTCTTTGCTCTCACTCAAATGCTTTGAATGACTCCTGATGTTATCAGCTGCGAGTTTCAAAACGCTCTCGAGGATTGAACTATCCAAGCAGCTTTGCTTTGCGATGATGTCACGTGGGATGATAAGACCTTCCTTGATATTTTTTTCAAGGAAATACCAATGTGGGTTTTTCGTCAAGTCAACATTCTGCAGCAATCTCACGTAAACCACGGTACTGTGAAAAGGAAGAAATGTGACTGCGAGTTCATTTCCTTCGTAGTTATGGATCTCGAAGTTACGGATAAGATACTCGATAACCTTCTGGCAATCTTCATTGAGGAAATATGGGAGGAGTTCGGTGAAAATTGCTTTGAGATCTTCGCTCAAGTGGTTGTTTTCTTCCTCAGTGAGCATTTCTCGGTTGAGGTTGTCGTATTTTGGGTCGAAGATTTTGTCCTTGATAAATCCGAAATGAGGATTTGCTAGAATTAGATTCTCAATTCCCTGAGAGCCCAAGCTTTTGATGAGGTCGTTATCGAAGTTGCCAGCTTCGCTTGGAGAGAAAAGCAGAGAGGCAATTTTATTTGTTTTGAGTTTACGAGCACTGTCCTGGGTCTTGAGACCTTGAAGTTGTCGAGAAAGACTACTTTGCATTTTGATCTTTTAAATTTTATTGGAAATCAAATTATGCGAAGATATTTGTTTTTTCAGCTTAACAAGGCTGAATCTTAAAAAAAAACCCTTCAACCTGCGCTGCTTGAAAGCTTCTACTCATCATTTTTTTAGAGATAAAACCAAAAAAAGATATCGAAAAGCAGCCAGAAAGAAATGGTGACTAGAATATATATATCTTCTCCTATGGAAATATGTGTAAGAATTTTATAACAATAATCGCGGGTCGAAAATCTGAGAGAACTCATGATAGAGTGAGACGAAAGTAGTCTCTGACTTTGCCTATTCGAAATGGCTCTAATCTCACGAAATATGTGCAGAAAATTAACGCTTGGGTGAGTGTAGTCAAACTTGAAGCGAATAAAATTATAAATCCCTGGATTACAATTTAAGCTTAATTGCTGAGCAACAAGAAGTGGCACTCTATTTTTAATGGCAGATACCGTTACATCTCCTCAAGGCAGACAATCTTTCTTCGATGACGACAACCTAGACATCAAATTCGATTGGGTGAAGCTGGATAAGTCGCCTTATGCTAATATTCTCCATGAAACTCCTCTGCAAAAAGATAATTTGACTCGCACCAACGCAAACTCTCAAACAACCTTTCAGGCCTACTTTCAACTATATCGTCGTTGCTTAGTGCAATTTAAGGTACTCAACAGCTTAGTGCAGCAATGCTAACCTCGACATGTTTAGAATAATACCTCAAAACAGCCAGAACTCGTGCTTGAAATCGCAAATTCCCGATTCAAAGCGCTGCCGAACAAAGACGGGGTTTTTGGGTTTAGTTTGAGCAAAAACGGCAACACTTACGAGTTTACCTCAAAGGATGAAGGGTTAGTAAAAAGATGGACGAATGATCTCAGAGGAATCTGTATTCTGTCGACTTTTCACGAAGAATATAAAGCAATTAAAATGATCGGGCGAGGAAGCTTTGCGAAAGTGTACCTCGTCGAGTCCAAAAGCACCAGTAAATCCTTTGCGGTCAAGGCATTTACCAAAGAAAGCATCATCCTCTCCAACAAATCTAATGCTAAGGTAGCTCAACTCTCACATCACAGGCTTCTCTAACGATTTATCCGTGTAGCCAAGTATGATCAATGAAATAGACATCATGCGGTGCATTAATCATCCGAATATTATTCAGCTATATGAGGTCTTCGAGACAGATAAGTCAATATATCTCGTTCTCGAGCTCATCCAAGGCAAGAGCCTTCAAGACGTGCTTAAGAAGCCAACATTCAAAGAGCAATATCCTGAATCAAAATGCGCGGGCCTGATTCTGAGTCTGCTTGATGCGCTGGCTTACCTCAGTTCGCAAAACATCATGCATAGAGACTTGAAACCGGATAATATTCTGCTTGATAAAGGCGATAAGCTTAAGATTGTTGATTTCGGATTAGCAACGTTCATCAATATCGACGATTATATATTTAAGAAGTGCGGAACGCCAGGATATATTGCACCAGAAGTATTCAAATATGATGCTAAAGTCGCAACAACCAATTATGATGATCGATGTGATGTCTTTTCGGCAGGATGCATTCTGTTTTACATGTAATTTCTTCTGGTGAGAGGAGTTTGAAAGTCACTATGATTTGTTTAGGATTTTCGGTTACCCATTTTTTGATGGATCAAACGCATCGGAAATTCTCAAAATGAACCGAAAGTTTTCAATTGAATTTGAAGCGCTCAACACTCTTGCGCAGGAGCTGAAAAATCCAACTTCAAAACATTCGAAAGAAGGTAAATGCAACATATGACTACAATGGTTAAGTGAATATATTTTCTACCCATTAGGCCTCGATTTACTGAAAAAGCTGCTAGAATTTGACCACAAAACTCGTCCAAGAGCTGTAGAAACTCTCAAGCATCCATTTTTCTCAACAATCTCAACAGAGTCAATAAAATCTCTGACTCTCACCGAGAGCACCTCTGATCCTTACAACAAATATTCAGAGTATAACAAACAAACTCTATAATAACTCGCTAATACTTTTTGTGCGTGTTGAATTAGCGGCTCCTTCTCACCAGTCATGAAGCCTGTAGACTTTGGACTTGTCAAGCCAAACAATAATATAAACAAGGATCGATACGAGCAAAAAGACTCACTTTATATTGATTTGGGCCAGCCGCTTATAAACGGAAGAACCGACACTCTTTCTGGAGTCAACTCGCATAATAACTCATTGATGCTGATTGGGCAGACCCCAACTAACACTACTGGCGGTGGCACACCAAGCTCTCTCTCAAGATTCGCACAAGGTAGCCCAAACATGAAAAAAGACCCCAACGCCAAGAGTCGGATAAGTGGTCCGAATAATCTCTTAAAGGCAGCAATATTTAAAAATGCTGAAAGAAATATGCACGGAGGTGAAGAAGAAAGCCCGGTGAAATCTAATGATCCCACTGGATTCAAAGATGCTGTGAATGACGATTCGGATAATACTGGTGAAAATTTTGACGAAGACTCGAACGAAAATCCATTGCTCCAGGCCTATGTTCAAAAGATGAATACTTTAACAAAACATCCTTCGAAACCGAATTCTCCGAGTCCAAAGCTTCGACCGTTGGAAAACAAAGGTATGAGCCCCATTGAAATAGGGAAGAATCTTAGGGCATTGGAAGAAACTAAATCGGATCGGTAGGAAGGAAGAGATGTTAGCGATTTGTAACGAAACGAAGATGAAAATAATAAATCTGTGTGATCGAGGAAAATAAGAACTATGTTATAATAAGTTTATTCAGATATAATATCTTTGTAGTTCGATTGATTTTGAACCGGGTTTTCATTTGCTTTTAGTTAATGATTTACGTACTCCTCTAAGACATTCAAGTTGTTATTAAATAGAGGTCTCAAAATCATTTATTGGAAACTTTCACTAGTCCAAAACGCTAGGCTCTTTTACTCTATCCATCTAAGAAGACAAACTGCAGCGATCTACATCAATGATGGCTCAAGATATCGGTCCAAAGGACTATTTCTCTGTGAGATCTGGTAACTTAAGATAGATATATATATAAAGGTTTGTTTGATTCAATAAATAGTATTATTGCTCATTGCATCTGTAACCGAAGGTACTCGATGGTATCGGACTGATTTGGTCAATGCATATCTTTGAATATTTGTTAATTTAACATAAAAATAAAAAAATATCAAACTCAAAATTTCTCTCTACTTATCCGATGTACGTAGATAATGTTTGATATTATCATAAAACTCCTCCCTTGAATTCCTCTGATTATCTGCTTCTGGCACTTCCATATTTATAATACAGTTTATGCACGCTTCCAGCGTCGTGGCATAGTATCCAGAGATCGAATTAAGCACATTATTCGTTGCAAATTTCTCAATGAGCTTTATCTGCGTCGCAAGAGTCTTGACTCCTGCCCTTGCGACTACATAGATGAAAATTGATAATGTCTGGTCCGCGTCCAATTTGACAGGCTTATCGATTTTAAACACCTTATAGAAATTATGAATCGAGGCATTGATTAGCTCCGCTGTTTTCACTATCGTTTTCATCTTGTGAATCGGACTGCGATGCTCCTCGATCCTTTTGAGGTTGTTGATACATTGGATATATGGCTCTTTGTAAAGTTTTTTCGCATACTCGAGTTCAGATTCCCCTTCCTTTCGGCTCTGAGCGAAAACTGCATCCACAAACGCTTCAGCATCTTGGAAGTTCACCTTCTGCTTGTTCTCTCTCAAGTCTTTGCTGCTTGGCTTATTATGGTTTTTTGCTTCGTCTTGTTTAAGAATTTTGAATGCCGCGTTTACACTGCCGTAGTAGAACTCAAGGGTGCTTTCGTTCAAACAATACTCTGGCGGGATGCCCATATCCTCAGGTGATTTCTTGCAGCTGAAAGTGAGGTTCTTCCCAAAGGCGTCTTCAGTGTTTATATCGTTGATGCGGAGTAAATTGAAGATATGATCGAATACCGAAGTATTCATTACAATGGAAGTGAGAAAATTGATAATGTTATCGCGATTGAATAGGCTTTCTTTGGCAGCAATGTCGCCCATTTTCAGCTTTTCTAATCCATAGAACACGTTTAGTCCGTCATATAAGATTCTAATAAACTGCTGGAGATCAGAAACTGCAGAATTCACGTTAAGGTAGATTTCGCTCTGCGCTGTTGTAGAGTGGTTTTGAGTGTAGTTAGTCCATATTTGCTCGTACTTCTCCACATAAAATTCCGTGAATATATTGATCATGCGATTAAATACATTAGTTGAGGACTGAAAATGCTTGTCAAGGATACTGGTCACCAGTTTATAGTTATTTATACTTTGATACAATCGACCCATTGAATTCGGCTTTCCATCGAGACTGGTTTGGCTCTCAGCATGTAAAGGTCCAAGGAGCGTATTATTCTTAAATTTTTCAATTTCAATATTCGCTTCCGACTTTTTGTCCTCCTTTTGCTTCTCTTCCTCGTCGATTTTATCCTCCAATTGACTCGGCAATCCAAGTGACGATTTTACAGAAGCATGCTTTTTCCCATGTGCACGATAAAAATTCTCTTCGAACAAATCCGTCGTCTGAAGCATACTATTCAACACAACCTCCTCTTCTGCCTCCTCCGGGATATTGTCTTTTCCTTCTTCCTCTTTTCCAAAGTCTAAAACAAAATTGACGTTTTTTTGCTGAATACAAAGAATTGCGAATACTGTTGAAACTTTTCCCTTCTGCTTCCATCATAGAAAGCTTTTTCAAGTTTATTGTAGTTCCAATCAACTTAGCTGATCCTATTCGAATAAAGATTTAGGTCAAGAGTCACAAAAGGGAAATAGACAAAACATTGTGAATCCATTTCAAAAAGACAGAAGGAAGAGATCTGTACTGTTATTATTGAAATCAACCCATGAAATTTGCGATTGATATATCAAATCCGTTGAGTCATGATCCCAGGCTTTGAGAAAAACAAGCAACCTGTTAGGCCAGTCTTCATTCCTTAACCCTGCCAATTGCTCCATCATATTCGTTTTCCATTTATTGTTCTAAGAGATTGAGATCAATAAGGACTCGATGCGTCAAGCTTTTACGTATGTGGTTCTCTTATTTTCTCCTGTGAAGAACGTTTTCACTTTTTTTGTTATTCTGGGGCAAATATGCTCGTTTTTCTGTGATTCCTGCTTGGAAGCGACAGCAGTCAGGTACTTCTTTCTATCATTTCTCAAGGCTTTGAGGTAAGAATCAAACCGGACGGCTTCTTTTGTTCTAGTTGAGGCTCCATTGCCCATGAGTCACCAATTTTTGATTGTAAATAAATCTAATAAAATCGGGAATTTCAAACCTTGTCTCTATTAGAGGAATGATTAATCAGATCTTATTCGAATATTAAGTCAGGAAACTCAATTTCAATACAATTAAAATTGGCTGATGTAAGTGCCATCTATAATTGTAGATATATATAGCAAGCATATACTAAATATAATAATTTCTAATGAATAGCATTTGGAAAACAGTTGAGTAGAGAAGATGATATTTAAACCATTTAATCTCCAAAGAATCTAATTTACTTAGTTCTTAAAAAGGTTCTAACAACAAAATTCTTTTCTAAGAGGTCAGGCGGCAGGTACCTAATCGAAAATAAATAAATGAAAAGATGAATATCTTATGAATTACCCAAGATAATGCCTTGCGCGCTGTAGATCATTTCTTCGGGCTTTATTAAACCCGAAATGGAGGTATACAAAGAGCGGAATCGAGAGAACGAGTATCGCGATCAGCTCAGCAACGATCGTGTTGATCTCAGCCTGGAACCTAAAGCAATAAATGAGTCAGTCCATTTGGATGAATGCTAGAGTAATTTACCTTGCAGTTAATTTTGCCAAGAGAGTGTCGGCGATGAGCTCCAATCTATTTGAGAACAGAATTGCGAGAGTTTGCAGGGTGATAAACGAATCAGCGTAATATAGTTCGGTAGCGTTATTTAAATAGTTATCTCTGTAATTATTCAGCTCAATCACATAATTCTTCATCATGTAGAGAGCTTTGAAAATCGACGCGTTCTCAAAGGCTTGTGGACATTGAATGTTCAGAGGATTGGGGCAGATGCTCTGTTCAAACAGACTCAAGAGCTCAGCGGCCACTTCACTAGAAGAAGTGAGAGCCTTCTGCTGGAAGTGCTGTAATGAAGAAAGGATTATTATACTTCATTTATTGAAGAATTTTATTACCAAATCGTCAGCAAAGTTGTGGTAATACTCACTGTTGCTGAACTGCTGCAAGCTGGTGATGTTTTCGAAAATTTCGGTTTTGCCTTGCGATATCATTTCTGAGCTGTATTGGCAGAGACGTTATGTGAGTGAAACACAAAGATATTTACTAGAAAGTCACGTAGTAAGCGACGGCAGTGAATCCTGCAGTCACGGATTCACTTAGTCCTGCATTGAGGACGGCAGTGTCTTCTGTATAACGCATTAATCCTACTAGTCGCACGATGCTCCAGCACTATGATAAATCCCTTAGACGAGAGTTGAGTGAAGAGGAACTTTACAATCATGAAGAGGAACACTATCACTAGTGGTATCAATGTTCCGACAATATCGATCTTCAGTCCTTTGAATTGCTGGTTGACTCTATTTTTCGCTCTTCTGTGAGATTTTGGTCTCACAATCAGATCGATGTCTTTACTTCTCATGTCATAATTTTGAAGGAATTTAGACTTGAGGGTGAAAATTTCAGCGAACTGTATTAATGGAAATAAGAAGTACATAGAGGTAGTTGTAGATGGTCTTGGATTGGTCGATGACAGCAAAGATATCTGGATCGTCATAACGTAGGAACATCTTGAGGATATTTTCGATTTCCTTGAGGAGCTTAATAAGAGATAATTAGTCAGGAGGCACCAGTCAAGAATGCTACTATTCGGTAGAGGATGAGGATCATGACAAATGATATCACTGCAAAGGCCATTGTTATGACATAGAGACTGTAGAAAGATGTCGCTGTGCCGTCAATTAAACGAGAGGTAGTATTCTTTGAAATTTAAATATAAGTAAACAGAAGACGCGACAATCCAATTTACTTGCGCAATCTCGTTTTGCTTGAAAAGACTCGACAACGTGGATCCAATGGAATTTACATTGAGTATCTTTTCTGCGGTGATAGATTCTTCTTCGACTATAGCCTCCAGATCTGTGTTGAACTAAAATATTTGAGGGGTCAGAATTCACAATTCTGCATATTAAAATTGGTCATACCACACTGATCAACTGCGTGTATTGGAGGCTCTGAATTAGGCTAAAGGAAGATTCTTGGATCGTTGTAACTGTAGCTGAAGTCCAGTCCCGTATGTCGTCAAATCTGCCATAGTCAACCATAATTTCCGTCACATTCCTCCAGATTTCTTGTATCCTATAGAGCTTGGCATTCGCTATATCCATGAAAAGCTCTTTATCGGGAGATAAAATAATCCCTTCATTTTGTAGACGGTTGGGATATTTGCTGATTATTAATTTATTTTCCACAATAATTTAATAAAATTGTTACTCAATCGAGAGGAGGAAGTCCGTATCGTGGCGGATTTGGATCGATTGGAACAGGAACGAATTCGAGTACTTCGCAAAAAGGCCATGGGCTTTCTCAGATTGGATTTCCGGTAGTAATATAGCCAATGACACCACTATACAATGTTATAATCCCTTATTAGTCATGAATAAGTAAGGGGTGTTATTACCCAGAATCGTGATCTGCATCCAGAAGCAGATCATGCTACAAAACGTCATCAATTTCAGCGAAAACGGCGAATATTCGTGATTTATCATCGAATGGATCTTCCTTGATTGCTTGACGGCGCGTTGCTCAAAAACATCTCTGTTTCTTGGAATCGCGTTTAGCTCTGTTAGCAGATTCCCGACTTGGAAATGGTCATTATCTTGCCATGAGCTCTGAAACGTCATCGAATATCTAGAATATTAAATTTCATTAATGCCAAGCGGAAAAGGAAAAGCAGTTACAGATCACGGGATAACGAAATATTTTTGCCAGAGAGCACGGCACGGCTACTACCAACAGCAGGCGACAGCAATTCCTTCTGGTCTAATATATTCAACTTTTTAGTGTGAATGAACGGTTTTTGGGCGTCTTCTCGTCTGATGACATTATCTTGGCTCACATCGGAGAAAGTATTCGAAGGCATCGAAGACTTAACGATCGATATCGACTGACTGGGCGACTTACTAGTGTCCTTTTTCTCCTTTGGCTCTTTTTCACTCTCTCTGAGCTGTTCAATCTTCTGGAGGTTAACAATTGAAGGCTCTACGAGCGAATGAGATTCACGATCAAGCAGGTTATAGGATGAAACGATGTTGGACTGAGAGACCAGCTCTCCGATCGTTGGCAAGGACTCAGCAGCTGGATTCTGTGATTTTCTTCGCTCGACTTTCAGGAAATTAGTCTGGATGAGTGCGACGTCCTGCTCGCGAATAGGAGCTGTGCTATTTCTACGACCTTTCTCTTTTTTGTCTTTTCCATCTTTGTCCTTCGATTTGTCTTGCTTTTGGGTATTGGGAGCATCCTTTTTAAACTCATCGTTCATATTCGGAGACGAAATCGCTTGCGTTTTCGAAACACTCAGCGATGATGAGCCGCCACTTATACTTGATTTATCACTGCCTTTCGAAATCTTTGTCAGATTCTCTTGAGACACGTTGTCTTGAGAGATGTTCAACTCTTTAGAGACGTTCTGATGGGAAGGGAGATTCTCACGCGAAGCGTACTCTTTAATCGTATCGAATGATTTCCTCTCCTCGTCTAAGTACATCGAAGGATCTGATTTTTGTGCTGGGTTCTTTGAAATTTGAGTCAGGGTTGGCGTAAAGAACTCATAAGAAGTTCCTTTGGAGTTAGATGATGACTTGAATGACTTCTCAGTCATTTTTGAGTTCAGCTTCAAATCGCTTTGTGTGCCACTGTAACCTGAGGGATTCAGCTGCTGGTTGTCGCTTGAAGGTAATTTGCTTGGGTTGAGTGATGGAGACGGGTGATGCGCTGTTGTTTGTATATTCGAGCTCATTTGTTGACTACTGACCAACTGACTGGTACTCAAAATGCTGCTAGAAGGTATAAACTGCAGTTCTCCTGACGTTTGCCTCAGATTCTGACCCGACTGATGCAGGTAATTCTGCCCGGAGCTTCCGTCCTGCTTGTGCTGGGTATTGAAACTGCTACCCAAATAAGTCATATTCGCATTGTTCAAATCCGTCGGATTTTGAATCATGTTGGAGGTCGTGTTCGCATGGCTCGACGAGCTCCCTTGCTGTTGAGAAGGGTTGAAGGTCTGATCTGCAGGGGTTTTATTGCTAGAACTATTCATTTTATTGCTGGAGCTATTATTCATTTTGCTCTCCTTGCTGTCGCTTCGGTTCGTTCCGATCTCCATCATCGTTAATGAGTGCCTATTACCGACCTGAGGGCTGGGACTCTTCTTCTCTTCTTGCATCTTGTTAAACGCGTTGAGCTGTTGCTCGTTTGTGATCTCGACGTCATTGCCTGTGAAAGAGCCCGTGTGCATGCTTTTAGCAAACGAGTTCTCTTTTAATGACTCTTTCATCGGGCTATTGCCAGCATTATTGTTTTTCGAGAGAAACCCTGAATTTGGCCGACTGTTCGCTATTCCAAAGCTAGATTTACTCAACTCGCGGTAAATGTGTGCATTGGTCTTAGGAGAATTAGAGTCCTTATTTGTAACATTACTCACGCTGATTCCTCGTGGGGAATAAGACGTGTTCCGCGGGTGTTCCAGGCTTCCCGTCTGATTTTCAATGGATTTATCTGATTTATCGTTGAATTTATCAGTGGATTCTTTCTCGGTTTTATCCGTTTGATTCTTCTCATCGGTTCGGGACATTCCTTTCCATTCTTGAAGCTGCGAGAAAGATGCGTTGGCACCGCTCATGTTGTTATAATTCGAAAAATGACTGAAATTTCCGCCGCTGCTGTCGTTGCTGTTGCTCGGTTTATTACTATCGGTGGGTTTATTGCTGTCACTCGGCTTGTTACTGTCGCTGGGTTTGTTGGAATCACTCTGTTTTTTAAGATTCTGCCCACTGCTGGCGTTATAAGCACCAACAGTGTTATCCTCATAAATCGAAGATTTTGTCAGAATTCCCATGTTAGCTATCAGCTGATTTTGTGAGATGTTCAACAGCAGCTTGGATTCATCCATTTGGCCGCTAGACTGATTCGGGGCAACAACTTGAATACTACTACCGATGTCTTGGTTGGTGGTTTGGACTTGGATCTCGGAATTAGTGTTTTTGAACTCAACGGCAGTGAGATTCAGCAAGGACTTACGAAGGTGAGCAACGTAGTTCGTCCGCTTTTTCTTGGTGTTAATATCAATGGTCTTCTTAAGAAAGGAGTCGTCCATACTGTTCAATTTGATTGTGTTATTACCTGACGAGAAACTCATGTTGGAGTTTGAGTTCTTTTCTGAATAAAACAGCAACGAGCGCTCTGAAGGAGCTAAGAAAGCCGATTTTTTATCCTTATCCGATGAGTTCGCTTGACTCTGCGCTTGTGAGATCGCTGACCCTGGGAACTTCGCTGAACCTAGCGCGAATCCCAACCCAGAACCTAGTCGAATAGGTGTCTCTGCCGGGTCGTTTGATGAGGATTTCCTATCCGGGAACATTGCTTGGAAACTACCTCTCTGCATATTTGACCCCAGTCCAGACACAAGAGATGAAGAGACTTTCTGCGATTCTTTATCTTTGCTGTGGAAAGTGTGTGTAGAGTTAGTCGGGAAGATCGGCGAAACCGAAGGAGAAACATTGTTCTCATCATTATGATTCTGACGTCGTTGGCGGTGATGCTGATCGGACACAAGCGGCGGGGTCGTAAACTGCGAGATTGGCGAAAAGAGAGAATGTGACGAAACTCCTTTGCGGTCATCAACTTGACCTGGTATCTTCTCGATAAAACTTCTTTCTGAGATCAAAAGCGACTGGTCTCCTCTTTCCGCTGCGCCTCGGACCTCTGAGATTGACCTGATAACGCTTTGCGAGTATCCGGATCCTGAATAAGGGGTTTTGTAGGGACCAGTTCTCGTCGGGTCATAGGACTCTTTGATCTGCTGCGTCTTCGAAGCTTTGTACATGTAATCGTTATCGCTGTTCTGACTGCGCTCTGACCGACCATCCATCGAGCTCTTGCTTCTCTGGAAGTGCATTTTGTGATCCGAGGAAGACCGCTGACGATCACCGGATTTCTCCTCTTCGTCGTCGTCATCATATTCATCTTCTTCCTCTTCATCCTCATCTTCCTCTTCGTCGTCGTCCTCCTCTTCTTCATCTCCCTCGGATTCCTCCTGACTTCCTTCTTCTTCGTCGCCTGAATATTGAGAGTGGTCCTGCAAATTACTGCTGGTTCCCACTGGAAGTTTGACATGTGCCCGTCCACGCGCCGAGGCCTGTTTTGCAGGATATTTCAAATGAGGGTTTTTCACTTTCTGTGGCGCGTTTAAAAATTGGCCATGGTCACGGACATAAGTCTGGATTGCACTCAGAGAATCATCTGAAGAAACTACTTCGGAGACCGTCCGGGATTCCGTTCCTCTGCTCTCTTCGATGATTTTGGTTTCTTCGACGGAATATTCGGTAATGTGATCTTGGAACGGCTTTCGCGGCTGAGTCGCAAAGACTGAAATTTTCGTCGGAAGACCCACAGAAACGGGCCGTCTTCCTCCTCCCAAAAGTCTCTGATCAGGGCTGTCTAAGCCAGCAAGGTCTTGTTGAATGGGGAATCGCGTGACTTCCTTTTCTACTTTATTAACTTTTTTTTTGTTGGAAAAAATTCATTCAGTATCACGTTAGATAAAGGATTTACCTGGAGTAGTCCTCTCCTCCTCTTTTTGCTCCCTGTTCCCAGTCATTGAGTTCCTTTTTGGTGAAGTACCAGATCGATTATCTATAAAATTAATGCAAATTAGCATGAACTCCATCACATTATATACCATAAGAGCCGACGGAATTTGAACTCCTGTTCAGCGAAATGGTTGAAACCGAAGGAATACTAAGGTTTTGACTCTTTCTGAGATTCGATGTGAGATTTGATGAGTACGAGGCTCGAAGAGGTGAGGGTTCTTCAGAAATATTCGACTGGTTGTGGTGCAAGGGAGGTTTCTTTTCAAAGCTGGTATGCTTTTTGTCTGAACTTGCATGCAGAGTTTTCTTTTTAGCTGCGTTGTTGTTATACCCTTTTGCTAGTGTATCGCTTATCACGACAATCCGCATGACTGTCCCATCGCTGAATTTCACGTATTCAATGTGAGTTCTCATTGAAATATTGTAGTAAGTCGCATTTTTCAAATTCGCACGAATTTTCAACAGCAGTCTCTTGAACATCATCTGCGCTTTGATAATCGCAAGCGAGAGCTTCGTTGCTCGATTTTTCGTGAAGGAGATCTCAGGCTTTATCAAGGCTGGTAATTGACTGCCTCGAGAGAATCGGTCAAACTTTTGCTGGTAGTCTATCCAGACCTTAGGCACTCGGTATTCTAAGACAACGCCACGATAGATCGAAAAGTTTTCGTAAACATTTGTCGTTGATTCGTCGTAAATATGAGAGGTTATCTTTGGTAGCGTCTCTTCGAAGTGCTGTTGGCTTTTCCCTCCTCCTCCAATATCGACGAATGAAGGTAGCATTTCGATATTCCAGAAACTAGTTGCACTCGGGCTAATCTTCATCTGGGTCACTGGCTTAAGGGTTTGATCTTTAGTTTGATCACCTGCGTATGATTGGTAGTTCAGATCGACGCCTGTTTGGTGGAGTTTCTCGTAAGCTGAAATCACGTTTTTGATATTAGGGCACATTTTGAAGAGGTTGGGTCGTTTTTTCTGGAAGAAGTTCGGCGTTAATTTAAACGCAGATAGCAAATCTACATGGAAAATGATAACATTAGGCTTGGGAAAAAATCAATGGTTACCTCCTGTAATCTCTTCTACAGTGCCGTATTCGTTAATTAGCATAAACTGGTAGTTGGACTTTATGGCCGAAAGCATGGCAAACAATCGCATACTGAAGATAGGCGAGAGAATGAGATGAGGCAGGGGAATTATTAGAAATTACCCATCGTCTAAATGGAGACTTGGCTTAACAAGCACTTGACAAGGGAAAATTAACCCATCGCTGTTACGCGCAAACAGCAGATCAGGATGAACGATGTGCAATTGATTCTTATGCTCGATATACTTTTCCAAATACTTCCCGTGCTTTTCTGCGGATATCTTCGGGAGTAGGATTTTGAAATCTTTCCCGACGATCTGAGAAAATTTGTATCCAAAAATACCCGTAAAATTGCTGCAAACTTTGGTAATCTTCGAGAAATTATCCTATTGATGATTATGAAGCATGCGCTGACAAGAGATCTAATAGAAAATGAATACTTTTTCGCAGCTAACTTCCATTATCGTGAATTCCTTCACGATTTTTGAGTACTGTGGATCACAACGGTTTAAAAACTGTCGATAAGGGTCTGACCTCTTTTGTAAAGCTCTGAATAACGTCATTTTTATTAATTGCTTGGTCAACGCAAAGGATGTTACTTGTATATAAAAGTTCGTCCAGACTCGGGTTTATTGAGCAAAAATGTTTGAAAGATTCCATAAAGCATCATAATCTGAGAGTGTTGAGGTACTGCTGCTTCAATTCTCCAGTAAACAGATTCTACTAGCTTCTTGAGCTTTTCTAACGTTGCCCCGACGTTATATGCTTTTTGAAAATCTAGAAAGAGAACGAATTCTGAGTATTCAGGTGTCATGCAAGACTTACTTTTCTTTTCGGCAAGGAAATGGTTGAAGAAAGACACCTGCGTGCAGGAGTACTCGGCAATATTTTCAACGAATTTCTTACTCAGGTAATCGAATTTGAGGAATTTAGGGAAGTCGTAGATTGAGTATGGCTGATTTTTCTCATATTCTTGAGTTAGTTGATCTGCAAACGAGCGTCTACACAAACAATTCAAAAGGATTAGAGAAGGCAGTTCTCATAGAAAGCCGGTTATACCTTCCTAAGTAGACGTAGAATTGGATTCGTAATCCGATTCCTTTTTCAACAGCTTTTCGGAAGTTCGTGTAGGCTCCAAGCAAATTATTGAACATTCTTGCTTGGAAGATGCCATAGGTGATATGGAGTAGCGGAATGTTATGATGATGATGCACGCTCTCATGGAAAGATTTATCCAAAAATGCGCTTAAAAATTTATCGTCTTGATAAGCTTTGCCTGGATCCAAATAAATCAAAAGATAAGAATCAAATTTTTGCAATGGCATGGGATACCTTGCCATTGAATGAGGCTTGATTGGTCAGTTTGAATGCTGTCATACGAACGGCAGATACACGATGCATCAGTGCATTTTTGAAAGTGATGTGCGATTGAGCCAGCAATGAGAACATCGTCTTCCTCGGTTGGATTGCTTATTCGCAATATTCTTCTCTTATCGTTTTGCACGAGATCCATCAGACCATGGAAATGCTTGATGATGTCATAACGATTCGTCAGCGTCTTTATATCCGCACTAAACACTCTTCTCAGTTTGCGGTCGATGCAAATTAACCCGAACTTGCCTGCCATTATTCCGACTAGTCATTTTGTTAGATACCAAAACCGGCAAGCTCAAATTTTACTCAATAGTGTAATAATAGCTGTATCCAGTATGTACCCATTGGCCTTGTAAACAATCCCTTTGACAGCAAAAGTAATCGCTAGGGTCAGTAGAAACCATAGCGAAAACCCATAAAGTCTTAAGATTTTCGTGTAATAGAAAGGCAGGCGGCACATGAAGTTCCATGTCAGGAGTAGCACCATTAAAGCCTTGAAAATAGGAACTCCAATGAGCTTAAAACTATCCCCGACGCCAAAGAATATATAATTAACCGAGACAATGAAAATTCTATAAATCCAGAGGAGAAGGTCATGCGTCGTCGGTATTCTATTCGTCAAAACATATTATTATCAGTCACCAAAGCGAGGAATAAAAGTACCTGGCAAGGTAATGCTTTCCGCTCATGCTTTCCTCTGCTTTCAATGCGATAACGAAACTGAGAATCATATCAAATCCAATGCAAATAGCTGACATAACAAGGACTCCCGTGTGCTGTGCAGAATCGCATGCACTGATGACACTTGTTGGAAGTGTTGAGAATGCCCCGCAGCCAAATATCCATATGTAAGCCTCAAGTTTCCATGGAAACAAAACGTAGGAGTAAATATCGTTAAATATCGCTAAGAACCACACAACAAAGTCAAGTGCTTTCGTTTTTCTCAATACTGTTGATAGAGTATACCCAACCAAACTGAAATGGAAAAGCGAGAGTCCAAAGTCTATCAAATTGGGGCGAATAAAAATAAATCAGCTGCAGGCATCAGCGAACTTACTGGTCCAAAATATCAGCATCATATACTTTTCGGAGTACATCTGAATGTAAGTCCTCATTCTGAAGTATCGAAGCAAGAACTGCAAATGTGCTGATCCATTCTGATCCTGCCCAGTTATCTCCTAATAATACGTTGGATTGTGATGATAATGGGATTAGTTACATCTTGTGAATAATTGTAAGCCCAGAATTGCAGGAACATTATGATGATAAGCAAGTACGAAGGCAACCGACCTACAAATGTTGTTTTATTGCAAAACCAGCCGCATTCTGCTTACCCATCCGCTGATATTTGATACTTCTATACAAGCACTCAAAGGCTGTCTTTTTGACGTTTTCGTAGGAGGAGTGTGGGGTCTCTTCTTCGAACATATGTAAGTAAACTTTGATGGCTGCTCGGTAAGTGAGAGAAATAAAATTTATCCCTTTAATTAGTCTACTTGCTTTCAAACACCGGAAAACTGTTGAAAATTAAAAAGAAACTAATAAATTTGTTGCTAACTCATTTAATCTGAAACTGTATAGGCTCGTCCCTTAAACCAACTCATCGATGACTCCATCCAGCGTCTTGTAGAAGACAGCTTCATTTAACCCTCGATAGCACCTTCTTTCATTCTGGTTACCTAGAATATCGCTCTAATCGACTGAAATTCCATTACGAAAGATACATTGTTTGTTGGTGTTTATAGCTCTATTGATCATATACTGACATTGTTGGCTTATAACGGTTGCTTGCTTTTGAATGAATCATACGAGAAGGGTGGTTCTTGGAGAAAATTAACTTATCTATCAAGATTGAAAAAATACAAATAATATCTATCAAGCAAACGGTACGCCTGAATAGTTTCAATATCAAATTAAAGTGGTGATGGAAAGCTTACGGCTTGAAAGTAGAAGTTTGTTAAATTTCGAAAAGGATAAAACCCTGATAAACAAACAAACACTACTTTAAATTCACTTCTGAGCCGGTTCATCGGTTCCATCAGATACAACGTATACGGTGATTTCCCCGCTATTGCTCTTCAAAAAGAGCTGGTATTTATTCTCACCAAGGTTTTCATTTTCGCTAGTCGGGACTTCTAACGTCGTTCCTTTTGGTGCTTTGATCACCAAAAATGGACTCTGGTCGTCCTGGCTGAGCGCACCGAGAGATTTAATGTCCTCATGCGTCACATAAGCATATTTCGCATTTGCCTCGTCTTTAGCTAAGTCCGTTAGATTTTCCTGCAGAGTATTTATCCATTGATCGATTTCCTTTTCCTCTGCTTCTATTTGCGCGAGCTCCTTCTGAAGCTCTTGGATTTCCTCCTCTAAATTAGAGTTATCAGTGTTCCCGATCCACTTGATCTTGTTTTTAAGGATCTTTTCAATGTATCCAATGCCTATAATACTCGTTAGCAAGAAACGCTAGAGGAGGATAAAATGGTAAATAGATCATGATAAGAAAGCAAAATATCGCTGTTCATCACACAGAAAAGGTTTTCAATACCTTCTAAGACATTTGTAATATCATATATTCTTCTTTTTTGCACGTTTAATTCTTTCACGGCCTCGTTAAGGTCAAGAGTGAGTCCTGGTGAATTTTTAATTAACTCGACGAATTTTTTCGTCAGCACTGAAAGGGAGTTGTCATGACGCGCCTTTGATTTCTTTCCTAATTATTCAATGAGTTAGATAAATGTCTATGCAATAAGCAACTGAAAAGGATGGGATAAAGGGGGAATATTGCGAAAGAGCTTTACCTGATTTTTTTGGATTGTCATAATCATCGTAATCGTCGTTTTTGGAGGCGTTGTGACCATGGATGTTTGGAGAGCTTTGTGAGCCATCACTTAGCGAGTCACTACGACCCGAATTGCTGTAATCATCCATGTAATCGTCCTGAATCGCATCTTTGGCACTGGTTTTAAGTTCCTTTTTGACTTTCTTTTTGGGTTCTCTGTCAGCGAAGTAAGAAGCCTCCTGAGTGGCGGTTCGGCGGGTTTTTGGCGCGCCTTTATTTGAGTTCATGTTTCTCTTGAAAGTTAGCAAAAAAAAGCGGATTAGTTTTATTGTTTTGTGTATAAATTTCTTAAATTCTGAAATCAAAAGCAATATTTAGTAACATGGCGGGAAAAACATTTTGGCTAATAAAAATTATTATAAACTTAGCCAATTAACCTCTCGCAAAGGAATTCTCGTTGCTGACGTATTGACGAAAGAAAGTCAGAGGTTATTTTTTAAAAAAAAGTATGTATGGAATATCGAATATAAATTATGTTAAAGCATCAAATTTTAAACGGACAACTTTGATATAACTTTGATAGATAATTGTGTTTGAGCTATGCAAGACAATAAAAGCATCGCTCATAGTAATATTACAGAGATTGTGGCAGTAGATCCTTAAATATAGGTACTCAGTATTAATAATTTAACTCTCCTAAATAAGGTGAATTTCCATTTTATTCATTTTCATTTTCATCGGAAAGGCTGTTGACTTCTTCGATATAGTAGCGACTAACCGGAACTTTTTCTGTCGGAGTTTGTTTAACAACGCGCTGGTAAGCTGTGATGACCTTTGCCAAGCTTTTATTGTTTTTGATTCTCTCGATTTGCAGGATTTGCGAAATTTCCTTTAATAGAAATAAGTTGCTAGAATATAAAAAAGTTTACGCCTCTGCAAATGAAGCATTCGGTCGATTTCTCCCAATGTTTCTTTGCGCAATCACAGCACAAACCGCCATGACCACAGTTCATGATCACGGTATCAGCTGGGTTATCGTAACAGATATTGCACTCGTCAGACGCGCCATCTCTTTGCGCAGAAGGAAGCTGCTCATTGGCCAGCTCAATGAAAGCCCTCTCGGCCTTTTTATCGCTGGCGTCGAACTTCGCGTCACCTTCACTCAAAACGTTCCTAAATGGAATTTTAATAATGAATATCAAGCTGAGATATTACATCCGAAGGTGTCGATCTTGAGAGTCGAGGTTAGTTTTACTACCTCCTTTGCGATTTGAGCCTTTTATGCCAAACTCCCTTTGGCTTCGATCAGCAGAAAACTGACTGTTAGACAGTTCTTGATGATCATGAACAGCTATTAGCGCATCAGCTGATAGTCCTTGTCCTTGCATACCGTCTGAAGGTTTGTTTTCAACAGCCGGACGATTCACGTTCAAGTTTATTTGGTTAGTCACGTTGACTTTGAACCCCTTTATAGGAGCTTCTTTGTCGTGTGAGCCCGCTCTACAAGTTACAGATCCACAGGTCTTTCCGCACTTCTTTCCGAATTTCGGCTCTAATATGATGTGTTGATCGCTTTTGTGTTTATTATTATTGTTTTTCTTTTCAGCAATAGCCTCAGGCCTATTCGATTTGAATGTTTTTTCAAACGGAGTGAAGTAGGTTGAAGAGGCTATCACGAGAATTGAGGGGAATTTGTTTTTATCTTCAACTGTTTTATACACGATTTGAGGGCCTAACAAAATCATGAGGTGACGTCTAGAGAATGAAGTTACTTTCTTTAGGTTTTTTTATGTTGGTGGCTAACATGTGAAGATAAAATCGGCTAATTGCAATATAAGGTTAGTTTCTGAGGTGGGTGAGAATGGTTACTATAGCTGCTCTTTGCAAAACGCGCTGTAAATCAAATGAATGATTTGCAGGAAGATTGCGCTAATAATTGAAAACATCATCATTTCTAGCAATCCATTAAGATAAAGTGGATTCGGTGATTCATACTTCTTTGCTTTGGATTCTCTGAATACAGTGCGAATCCGTAAATAATCGCTGCGAAGAGTCCGCAGTTCCCTGCTAGGAACGTAAAGAGCCAAAAAGTTCCATATACTAGTGGATTTCGATATTATTGCTATTACACCAAGAGAGCGAGGAGTAGTTTACGCTGGTATTTCTGGACTTGTTGAAAACATAGGAAATAAGTCAGGAAGAGCAGAATGAGAAGAAGTCCCATGCAATAGATCGCAACCAGAAAGCTGAAGAACCAGTAGATGCAGAATATGCTTTTCCAATCCCAATTGATAATATCATCAACCCTTAAACAAACGATCACTAATTGTGACCAGCCGATGAACCTCGCGACAATCCATGACTATTAATTCGGATTAGATCAATTATGCCATGAATATTATTGTTACAAAACTTGAATTAATTGAATATTTTCCTTCAGCAACGCAATAGATCAATGCATATAGCCAGCAAATACCAGCAGCTGGTAGAATCGGGAACTTCATGCCGCTTTCAATCGCAATGAGCGCATACACCTAATGTTAGTAGTTGCGTAAGGACTGGAAAAACTTTTCGACAGCGTTACCTTAAAGAGCATGGCGAAGACAAGCTCTCCCAGAGCTAAAAAGTTGTCTTTTCGATTGATTTTTCTTCCTTTAGGAGGCTTCCATAAATTGTTTATTTTCTCTCGGATAGCTCTCAGCTCAAACAACCAAAAGCAGGCGAAAAGTGTAACATACGGTATGACTTGCATCACAATGCCGAACAGTAACACCAGAAACAAGAGATTCCCAAGGTAAAATTCATTGTATTTATCATATATCTCTCCAAGCTCGCTGTCAGTCGGGACATCTTGCAACCGGCTTTGTCCACTTGCATCTTGATCTGTAGTCATTCGGGTACCTCGAGAGTCAATATTTCTGTGCCCTTTTTGCTCTTCGAATTGATAGTGCGTTGGATTTGATTGTTGATTCTCCATGGCATAGCTTTCAAAATCAGGCTCTGTGTCGGGTTCTGTTTTATATCTGGAATTGAAGGCTTTTGGATGATAAAAGTTGTAGTCGCCTTGTGGGTCCTGCATATCTCTGTACCGATCTCGGTACGAAGTGTACAACTCGATTGTATATCGCCAATCATTCTGCCGACGCTCAAAATACCCCTCATCTACTTGAATTTTCCTAGATATTCAATAACCCCAGTCATTTTCCTCATTATTTATCAAAAAACATACCGAGCGACAGGTCTACTCCTTATTTCAGGTGTCTCTTCGATCGGTTCAATCTCTTGAGTTATCATCGCCGTTTCATATATTGTACCACCTAACTCATTCACTGTGCCAGGCAACTGAGAGTCGGGAGAGCCTGTCCTTGATAGCGCTAATTAATGAGAAAGAAGTTTGCACAGAAATTAAATTTTTGAAATGTGATACCATCAGACATCAATCGCGCTCTGCTCCCCTTCCGGAGCATTTGTATGTCATCAAAATCATCGAAAGAGATGTCTGAAATCTTCCGAGGTACAATATTATCTCTCTCCGCGTAACCATTAGCTGCATTGGTTATTAGTTAGCCTCTGGCAGATAAGAACATGGTAAATTATACGATTAATTTTGGTCTCCGGGTCTATTTGGCCTTGAAACTCATCCACATCCAATTTTTGAGAGCTGAACCGGTTATAGTCCACGTCTTGAGGTAGTATATCTAATTCGTGAGAAGTTAACAACACTTTCACAATGATGCATTGCTACCCGCTTGATGCATGTTGAAACCGGGATTATGAAAGCCAAAGCCCCCAATGTGCTGATCTGAGGAATGATCTTGTGAAATTGTTGCCTACAGGTGAAATCAGTTTTAGCAAACTTACAGAAAGAGGCCCTTACGATTTCGCAGTTCATCTCTGAAATTTGTATCTCAAGCAAATGCAATTAATAAAAATTCAATTCAAGAACAAAGGAAACTTTTTTATCTGGCTAACAAAATATTATTAATTCAAAGTGAATCGGATACTTCCTTAGATTTGCGAATATCTAATAACCGAGCACCAAACTGAAAATAGTTTGCTGATATCTTTGGGCTCATTATGAAGTTTGATATTGATTAGTACGCGGAAAAAGATTTCTTAGCTGAGAGAGAGAGCCACTTGAAAATTAGCAAGTGGAAAAAAGCTTAAGTGGATCTCTTAGCAAACCATAGAGTAGCATAGAGAGCTGTGAAAAAATCATTGATTGCATAGATAGTATACTTTGTTGTTGTTTACGTTAATGAATCAGAACCGAATTTATTCTTAAGATGAGGAGTGAGAAATGTTATTTAAAAAATGCTTGTAGACTGCTTGAAAATAGAACGATAGTTAGTACTAAGAAAATCTTCGACTGAAGTTCATAGAGTAGTGGTGGTGAACTCTAATTTGTAAATTTTTTTTTGGTAGCAAAAACTATATTTTTTAGTTCGTTTCATTGGAGAAGCTCAAGTTACATTCGAAGTCTCAAAGGCAAGACTAATGGAAAGCAACATGAACTCTAATTCAGACGCGCTGACTGAGATATGCAATGAGAAGCAGCGGGCATTTAAATGAAAAGTAAAATATTAGTTTTCACTGAAAAACTCCTGAATATATTATAAAACTTCATTAATATCTTAAAATTTCTGAGGCAAAAAATAACTGATAATAGATGTATACAGAACAGTTTGATGCCTTTTTATCGAAAGAAAGCTTTTCAAATTGAAGTAGAGACCATTATCAGCTTTGCTGCAGCAGATAATATGAAGAAAACCAATTAGCTCATTCATAAATTAGGACTACTAAGGACATACACACACATCTGCTGACGCTAAATTATACGAACAATAAATCGAAATCCCTTCGCATTGAAAACTCATGAAGAGATCTATTATATTCAAATAAGCCTTTCCGAATCGAAAACATATTTTTATTAACAAAGCTGACGGATACTGATATATATATACAATAGCAACTGGGTAGCCGCTTACAAGTATTGGAATTCTAGTTTCCGGCTTCAATGAAGTTGATACCGTGAAACTCATGCCTCTATAGTTTCCCATATCCATATTTTGAAACAATGTCACTCACTTTTTCGCTCAGCCAGGTGAGTTTTTTTTACATGTCCATTTTCTCTCTTCTCATCAACAATAACAGAATCCTCAAAGATGTGGTGAGTCAATGACCCACTATTGCAAAGCTTAAGGTAGCTGCGCGTGCGGAAAAATTACTTATTATTTCTCTAAGTTCAAATTTCGGATACAAAATTGATCGTCAATAATTTATCAACAGCTAATCCTTGTAAATCCACCGAATGGAAGAAAACCTCTCTCCAGAAGATTACCAAAAGCTCCTTCAGGAGAAAGATAAGATTATCGAAAGTCTCCGAGCTCAAATTGAAAGGCTTACCTCAGAGAAAGACGAGATGATCGAAAGTTTTACAACCTCAACAAATATGCTAATTGAACGAATCAAAGATCTCGAAGCCCAGAAGATCGGATATCGTCCTCAGACCGCGAATATCCTCAGCGGAGGTATCAACATCAAAGTCATCCTTTCTCATCTTACCTTACAAACCAGCCAGATCATTTAATTCTAATACCAACAAAGATACGACAGGAGGCTCCTTTGGTCGACCAACAAATCCGAGAAGTGGTAAGAAGAAAGGAAGAAGATGGGGCTACGAAGAAGAAGAAAAAGAAATGCCATCACCGCTTGATGCCCTTGATGATGACTATATCAAAGAGGACGATGCTGAGCATAGCGATGCAGAAGTTGAAAAGGCGTTCAAAAGCAGAGAGAAACCTGATAGTCAATCCCAAAAGCAAAAGCAAATGGAGCCGCCAGGTCGTAAGTGCTATAATTGTCAAAAAAACATTCCAGAGGATGATTTTGATGTGCATATGATTGTCTGCTGCCGGTAATAATAGCCAGTGTGAAAAAAGTGCGCTTACTTATACAATAGCAATACAACCAAATGCAAAGTATGTTCAGAAAGAATCCCATCAGACGGGAAAGCATTTCATCTAGCAGAATGGAGAGACCCTGCAAGAATTTTGAGTTTCATTGAGCAGCGTGATTTAGGTAAAGTGAAGAAGGCGTTTGAGCACGGAGCTGATGTGAATTATCGATTCACTGATAAAGAGGATAAAAGTGAGGATCAAATAGCTCTTCATTCAAATTTATCGTATTTTACCAAGAGGTTATTTGCATTTTGCGGTAGCATCCAAGTGGCCTGAACTCATTACTGTACTCATCGGTCGTGGAGCTGAAATTGACCCACAGGATACTGAAGGAAATACACCTCTGGTAACTTTAATATAGCACGTTAGTTCTAACTCCAATCGTAACAGCTTCTAGCAGCACAGCAAGGAAATTTCCAAATTTTCAAAACGCTTGTCGAATTAGGAGCGAATATTGAAGCAAGGTATTCACTCAGCTATTAGATAAGGGTGTTTAACCTGACATTTATTGGAAAATATAGAAACAAAATTAGTTGGAATCCGCTGTTTTATGTCTGCAAGGCCGGAGAAATGGAGATGCTAAATCTCCTCATTGAAAATAAAGTGGACCTAAAAGCAACTACGGCTTTAGGAGACAACTGTCTTTTAATAGCTCAGAAAAACGGGAAATCTGAGCTCGTTTTAGCTTTGGCAGGAAAAGGTAAGTCTTTTTGAGAAATCTCATGATAAACTTTATTTCAGGGCTTTCTTTGAGGCCGATGTCAGGAAGACCCTTACGAAAAATAAATCCATAGTATTTTTTCATTTTAATTTCATCAAGCGTTCCTTTGTTGACGAAATTCTATTATTCATGTGATAAAACAGGAATTAGCCGTGCATCCTTGTGTTCAATGACTTAAATAAATATCGCACAAAAAGCAACGCTGCAAATGAAAAAATCATGGATTTGAGCGTGTTTTGATCAGGGTAAACTCTCTGGATGGGCATTCCAGAGTAATTCTGAGCTCAAAAGATAATTAGTGTCCCATCCAATAGGATGTGTTCTGGAGTTTTAAAAATTTAGTTTAAAACGTGGTCGCTCGTTTAAAATAAAAAAGTTCGACCTATTCTCACAAAGAAAAGAACTTCGTTCGAGATAGCTCAAATAAATTTGATAATGCTTAGCAGCCAAGCTCTCGATCCAAGGCTTTCAGAGACACCGACTGATAAGCACGAGAACAAAGCTTTGGAGAAGGAGTGCTTTGACGGCTTTGAACTCGAATCACCTTTCCTTTTGGAAGAGCCACGATCTCCAGTCCTCAGGCAAAAATTACTCATTTACTCCGTTTAAACTCCAATACATTAGGCCTGTCGACCCGACTGGAGATCTGCTGATGCTGAATAGCATGACGCCTTTCAGTCTCGACGGCGACGGCTCAGATTTTGAAGACTCTTCAAACTACCAGGCCCAAAACCCCAAAACCCCAAAACCC
>ENA-UOUE01000349-UOUE01000349.1-compost-metagenome-genome-assembly--contig:-NODE-349-length-38419-cov-8.676569_pt1 | contig 38419 bp, 20 predicted proteins | sample MGYA00238146_ERZ747223 | MGnify/ENA primary metagenome ERZ747223 (study PRJEB28781, sample SAMN06268865) | compost metagenome | isolation source: single cell | place: USA: California, Emeryville, Joint...
TCATTCTTAGGCTCAGGCGTAAATCCAGATCCAAAGCTGGCTTTACTTGCGATAGAAGTAGGCCTCAATAGGCTATCTGAGTGCCTTATGGGACTAGTTCGCATATCTGGCCCTTGTTGATGATGGTAATGATAGATGAACACATTCTGTGTTTGTTTGAAGGCAGGGAATTACCTCTTTCGGTTGGTTGTTGAGCAGTTTGGCTTTTGTAGACGAGATAACCGAGATTGAGTAAGCACAGAACCAGCGAAGTGATGATAATCTCTGATGGAATGGCCAACTGAACTTTGAATACGAGAATTGCGGTGAGAAGGCAGGCACAGCCCAGCATAATTAGCACTAACATATTGGTTCATGGAAACTGTGTAGAAAAATGAATTACTTGTATTACTGTCTTTTGAGGATGAGGTGATCATGCTTTTTCTTTTTTGCAGTTCGAGTAATTTTCAAAATAATCGCGCTAATATCTTAAGTGTTCAAATTCTTCTGAATGTATAGAATTCCATTATATTTCAAGTATTCATCATCCAGTGAATACAGAAAAATACTGTTAGCGTAGGTTTACGCTTATATTTTAGTTCTCCCACTGAGGATCACTCAGGATGGCACTCGCTCTTAAGCACCTAGATTGTGGGTGCCGTCTTTCTCAAGCAGTATTTCTAAACTAATCTGTGCAATAGCAAAAAAGCTTTCCAAAAAAGGTTTCATTGCCACCGATTTGAATGAGAGCTATTGGCAGACGAACAATTTCAAGGAGCTTATCCAGCAACTATAACAATTATTTTCAAGAATTGAGAATGAATAAAAATAAGTGTGTCAATTAGATAACCTGTACAATATTTTTGTTGCTCGTTCCAGGAATATATTGATCATCCCCATCGATGCTGAAAAGAATCTGGTTTATTTTATTTTCATTTCATGTTGAGAAAGAGAGAGAGAAAAAACAAATAGAATATAAATCGTGAGGGTTCATTCTGTACATACATCTGGGGGTTATTTTCGTCATTGATCTTGCCAATTAGCGATATTTTTCATTTTCTTATCTGTCAAACAGAACATGATGTGTGCTTCCATAACTCATGTAAATAGTAAAATTTATTATCCTAATAAGCAGAAATTAACCTTAATTTTATTATTCGCTCTTTAGCTCCTAAGGAATGAAAAGTATTGGAATAATAAGACATAAATGAATCCCACAACAACAACTTCTAATGAAGAGATTTCTGCCTGGCAAGTCCTTGAGAGCCAAGACAGTCTTGATCATAAAAATACTACCCAGCATAGTACAGCCATTAGAACCAAAGTGATCAGTTTTGATGTAAAAGTCCCTTCAGAGGAGGATTTAGTCTCTTCAAACAAGAATTTTCCAAGTCAAACGACAAAAAATAATCAGCTCAAGAGAAAATTCGAACACAAATTAAGCAACCAAGTGAAGCACAATTCCATCCTTCGCGCAATTGGAACTACTTCTACCAGCGAAGGGACTGCTCATTCGAGCACACTTGCAAATCTCGAAATAACTGGTACTTCAAATCAAAAGAAACATTTGACCACAGATACAAAAGCTCCATTGGATTTTACACCCAATCAAGATTTGAATCAACAAAGCCAAACAGAGAATAAAAGCATCGCTAAGAAACAGGCTCACCCAAAAAGTTTTGTCATAAAAAGTCCTCGTTTTCCAATCCGACAAGACTTTCCCTCCAACAATTACGGGTTAACAGATCTAATCCATGCTCAAGAGCGAGTGCACGAAAACCATGTTCACACATCATTGATGCAGAAGGAGGACACATTGAATCATGTTGACCCTAAGGAGAGGTCTTATGGGACGAGTTCAAATTTTTCGACTCCCAGAAGAATCAAAAATGATTTAATGAGGATCGACCGACCAAATAAATCTCCTATGGTGCGGGTTTCATGGGTGGTGAGAAAAGTCTCTTCTGAAAACAATAAAGATTTCGAGGCTTTTGAGCGGAAAAACTCCGTGCATTCGCAGAAATTCAGTACACCTCGGTTTATAAACACAAAATCCAGGCTCGAGGCCATTAGGCCAGAGAGTTACACGAAGCTGCTGTTACGAAGTCCTGTCCAAAGACCTCAAACGGTTGCTGCTATTCAAAAGATAGTGAAAAAAGACGAAGATCTTTTCAAATCTGTATTGAGCGTCAGCTCATACCACTCTCCGAGGGGTGTCACTCGCAACTCAAATCATATGCAACCATCACTATGATAATAAAAGAAAATTATTATTTTTTCGCTTTTCCCTTGTGGATTTTTCTAGATCTTATATGTATTTATACACTAAAATATAATGCCTCCTAACATCATAAAACTAGTGACATGAATATAACCCCCCTCTTAACGCTTTCTCTCTTTAAAGAATTTGAATTGAGGACCTGTTTCATATTTCTTCAGTTTCTTTTTGCCTCCATTCTATTTGCAAATTAGAAAATATTCCTCAGCCAAGGATGATACTATTAATGTCTTTTTATGATCGAGTTTAAGGAAGTAATCTTCCATCTTTTGAGCATTTTCGATTTTATCAGCAAGTTTTTTGTAACTTTGCTTAACTTTTTCGGCAAATCGTTTCGTTTCGCGTTGATTAGCGGCAAGCTGATTAATGAATTATGAAAAAAATGTCGAAGTGTAGTGAGTTACTGGTTCGTTTTCAAGAGTATCAAGAGTAATACGATTGTGTTTCTGATCTACGAGCTCCGGTAAAGTATTAAAATGCGTTGCTGGGTCAAAATTGTCAAACTCTTCTTTGCTTTTTACGAAAATTGTATGTCTATTTTCATGATCAAAGCCTATCATATTCATTTCCGCTTTCATCTTTTCGACTTTCTGAATCGCAGAAGAACATTTGAATGAGAGTTTAAACCGGTAAAGTTACGCTGGCGTCTCTATACTTTTGGAGTTTCACCATATTGCTGCCTTTGGTCAATTCGATAGATTTCAGTTCCTTTGCTCTTTCAGGATCTTCATCATCGTCTTCTTGTTCAATATCAACATGTCTACCATCCTAGTGAAGGCAAAATATAAGTTTAGATTCACTTTGAAAAGAGAAATATAAACCTCCATCTTGGAGTTAATCATGCGAAAATAAAACTCATCAGGGTTTCTGAGACGAGCTTGGGTTCTGAGTTTTGTAAGTTTGTCTTCTTTCTTATGGTAATCAATTGCTCTTGCTTTATAATCTTTCTTTTTTTCTAATAGTCCCAAATGTTTTCTCCTCTCGAGTTGGCCTCTTTCTCTGTACTTTCTTTTAGGGATCGCCCTCTTAAATGATGCTAAGGTAGACATTTTCGCGAAAGCAATAAATAGATTTATTAAATTATTTTGTCAGTCAACAGATCATTAGTAGATTGCAGAAGAAGAAATCAGAAAAGTGCTGCATAAAAAGATAATGATTTTTACTCCTTCTTGATAACTGACTGAGTTGCAGTGATGCCGTTCATGTCTTAGGAAAAATTATTTATCGGATGCGATTTCATTTACTGAGAGGTAAGGCAAAGTAAATCATTGATAAGGAAAACTGATACAACATTTGTGTAGAGTCAGTAATTGTATTGAGTTTAAGTTGTCTTAATCAAATGTAAATTTTGGTCTACATTATTAATTTTGATATCTCTTGCTGGATCTAAGTGGATTTGACAGCTATTTCTCAAATATGGATAGAGAGGTTAATTTTTGTGTGTACTGTTATGAACTTAGCGAATTAAATGTTTTGAGAAATAAAAGTCATAAATTTTTTCGAATTGCGATGGTTTTACTCGTCTAAAAATCCAGAGCTGCTGGATTGTTGCTCTTGTTGAACATTTCTCACGCCTCTTGGAATAGTAGGTTGTGTGAGGTCTACCATATCGATAGCGAACTCCAGGAAATTCTTGCCTGTTTTGAGGGTCATTCCTTGGATACCTAGCGTACCAACCAGAGGATTGACAATACCCTTCTTCAGACTGGCCGTTGCGCCAGGAAGCATAGCAGCAAATAAGTTATTTAGGAGAGGTTTCAACGCTTCCGCTTTAAACTTGTCTTGTCCAACCAGAACAAGCAATTCACTAATTTGAGCTCCCATGACATTGACAATAATAGTTTTTGGATCCGGACTGAGCAAATTTACTGTGAAAATTGCTGTCATATTGAGCTGAAGGCCTGTAACGCACGTTGTGCAGTGATCAACGCCTTCGTTGGGATACCGGGAGCTGTCGGTGTCGATAACGAATGTCATCATGATAGGAAGGACGCATATCAATCTGTTGTCACGAATGAACTGATTAGCAGAGGTTGTTGATTGATCGACCTTTAAGTATATGCCTTTACCGTCGCCGTATGTTTTTTGGAATTGAGGTAGTAACAATGCGATCGTGGAAGTGGTAAGTCCTACTGGGAGTCCTGCTGGGATTTCGTTATTATTTAAGACAGCGTGGATGAGGTTGTTCTGTAAAATGACCCAGAAGAGCTGACTTGCAACGTTTGCGCTAGCGAAGACTTGGAACTCTCCACCAAATGGATCATATTCTGGTAAAATCTCATTGAAATTGCTTGGAGCAGCAACACCAGTCTTATTGTTCAAAATCGTTATGAACATGCCCATGTTGGCGCGTGTTCTGTCTCCGTATGTTTTTATTTCAGGGACTCCTGCGAGAGAAATAGAAGTGATATAATCACCAAGCATAAATTTAATGCCATTTTGTGTTTTAAGCTGCAACTGATCGTTTAAGAAAACCGTAAAGAGGCTGGAAATTGCGCTGTTCAAAAAGTCCTTAGCCACGAAGTTAAACGAAAATAGTCCTAAATCTAACAGCGCATTTAGGTACCATTGAGAGAATTGGAGTGAGATTCCACGGTTGGATGTCTCTGCTTTAAGAATTGAGAGGTAAGCACCACCCCATGGTCCGGGTTGGAATTGTAATACAAATTCTGCGGTCAGTCCGACGAGATAGAGCGAGCCAGTTCCTTTGAAGGTCCCAAGACAAGTCGTCAGGTCATAGTCAATAGACGCTTGGATCGAAAAATCTTGAATGGTTATTCTCGTGTTGTTATTTTCATCTAATTCGAGGAGATGAGTTGCATTCCAGTCTAAGTTGACTTTGTTGATGGTAGGATTCGAGAGAGTGATGGAGATCTGCTTGTACCATGAAGGTTGAGAGGCAGAGTTATTGTAGCTGATGTTGTAAGGGATAACAAGCCCAGTAAGATTGTTAAGAACCAAAGGCTCGAGTAAATTGTATTTGAGTTCTTCAAAGAAAGCCAAATCAACAGAAGTTCTTATCTCAGGGTAGTCTGGGAAGCATAGACTCCCTGAAATGAGAAGAGCTGAGATTATGCAGCTTAAAACCAGGGAATGACGCATTCTTCTTTCGTAAAATGCTTGATCAAATTGAGATTTATTAGATGACTAGGGAGTTTATTAATCTCATTGTTCAGTCGAAAAAGTCGCGATGTCAGTGGTCTTGACGAAACAGTTTTAGTTGGCTCATTTGCCGTGCACTCTGTGTTTTTTTTTTCTACTACCATTGGAGAAAAATTTGGAAGGTTCCTAAGTGTAGTGAAAAAGTATGGCCCTTGAGAGTGTTATTCAAAGTGGTTTTCATATAACTTATTAATAATGAGATTTCAAGAGACACACATATTCGATATCATTGATGAAATTTTATGTTACGGGTCGGCTCCAGTTTTGAAGAATTTAGGATTCTCCTTCAATCATTCCTTGAAATGAGTTCTTCTTCACAGCATCGAATGAATGAATTGTTTCAAAACGAATTTCATTGGGGGGAAGGATGTGCGTGTTATTGCGAATTTCGATGTTAGTTTGAGCATTGAAAAATATTTGTGGAATTTCATAAAGATTGTTTTTCAGGATCCAGGTGTTCATAAGAGGAAGAGTGTATGTATATTCATAATTTAATATTATGCATAATATCAGCAACAGCTGCAGCTGTGGATAAAATTGTTTAGTGATAAGTCAGGACTCAGAGTGCGTCAGGTAATCATATCAACATTAATTGTAGTACTTTGAGTTACTGCTTGAATTATGAAAAGATGTGCTTCTTCAATTAAATTTTGGTTTTTTGGAAACAAATTAATCCAATGTTCCAAATTTGTGGATATGTATGTTCTAATTCTCCCCAATTATGTATTGCAAAGTTACTTGTTTAATCAGAGTGATTAGCTTTAATCGAAAATCCACATTTTATCTTGGAACCGACTTACTTCGTCAATAGAAAGAATACCTTAAAATTTCTCTACAAAACTTGCCAGGCATCCTAGAATAAACCACATTGTCTGGTGTATTTCCTGGTTGCGACTGCGGAGAGAGAAACTCATACTTTGAATCTTCGCTTTTGAATTTAATTTAACCGGAACCACTGTGAGTGCTGATTGAGAGCTTGTAAAGACAAGATAGAAGTTTATTAAGAGGCTATAGCATATATTGATTAATAATTAAATTCCAAGTCTGGTAAAAAACAATGTACCTTCCATCTTTCTACAAGCTCGGAAACGAAAGATTGTTCAATAAAGTGGGTAGATTGGCTCAATTCGGAGCTCCTATCCTCATTTGGGGTAAACAATGGCTTGCTTTGAGCATTTTTCTCATGTATTATCAAAATTTCTGAAATTAGGTGTTTGGACCATGTGGCCTTCACTGTATAACGTCATTTACACCGATTTCTACCCACCAGCAAGAGGTAAACCTTCCACCCCATTCAAATTCAGCTAAAATATTTCTGTTTTATTTGAATAGGTGTTCCAAAAAGAGTTCTTGACGAATAAGTCTCTTCTTACTCGATCGAAACTTAGTTTGGGTATCATGAGTACCTGTTTTATTGGAGTAGCGCTACATACAGTATTATTGCTGCTAGGATACTACTCAATTTTTTAGAACAAACGACTTATGATGTCCTGTTTCAAGCCATCAATTCAATAAACAACCATTTGAAAAATAAATCCTAAATGTTCCTCTAAGGATTAAGACTTCTTGACCTTGAGAAACTTCCACAACACTCACTTATTTTGGCGCTAAGCCATTGGAGCAACTACAACTTTTAGAGATACTATGTAATTTTTCGAGAGCATCCAAGCTCCAAAAAAGGGTTCCCCTTTAAATTAGGTCTCTAATCCTTTTCCCTTTTGGAAAAGCCCCTTATGACATCTCTGAGATAAACTACCTGCTACTAAGCGTTTTTATGAAGATAGAAAGTATTATTTTACTTCACACTAATTTAGAGTGTGAATAATGTACCGGTAGATACGAATTCAATTTTATATCACTTGCTTTATTCATCAAGAATACTTGGGAAAGTGAGAGGCCTTAGATACTGACGAACGTTTCAGAAAAAAACATGATAAATAAACAGATTTTATTATAACGAAATGAAATAGACAGGTTTCAACTCTGATTAATATATACCTGCAAATACTTGCTACCAAATATCCAGAAAAGTTGAGAGCTGATGAGAAAATCTACTAGAGTATTGACCATTGTATTTTCTGATAATAACACAAATATCTTGAAAGCATTGGAATGGATATATAATTAAATAAAAATTTCAGAAAGCAGAAGATATCAAAATAATGAGTAGTGATCATGACTTGGAACGAGTGAAAGACGCCTTCTGGCATTCACTTGCAACAATTAATGAGAGAGATAACGATGCAGGTATTTTCAATGAAACAAGATAAATCGACTAATCGTTGAATGCAGCCGAACTCGATCGCTCGAAAAGGATAAAGCCTGACATTAATCAGTTCCCTTTCTCAGTGACTCTAGGTTCAAAAGATCGATTCGATTTAGAGCTTCAATTGGACTCGAACCAAAAATCTGATTATTTCTATTCAGTATTGCTTTCCACCTGATCCCATCGATTTAACCCACCTCATATAGCGAAGAGACTACGCCCCGATTCAGTTTACCCCTGAAAATTACGGCTTACTACCTTCCTCAGAAGCCACTCTTGATGAGAAGTTAGATGCGCAAGTTCTTGATGTTGACATGAGAGATATAAGGGCTGAGTTACTCTCATCAGATTTGCTGAGCTTGCGATCATTCCTTATCGAAGAGCTTACTGATAAAAGAGGAATAGTTGAATTAAAGGCCTATTCTAAGAACGATGTCACAGCGACATATGAATTTGATCTTTTGAGCGGTGAGATCGTTGGTGTCGGAGCTGGGAAGATAGAGCCTTCTTTTAAAGAATACAGCACAACCAAAAGAAACGAAAACGTGAAATCGGGTCTCATAAACCAATTCAGAAAAAACATTGACAAGCCGACTGATGAAAAGCTCAGCCAAGCTATGACATCATTGGAAGAAGAATATAAGAAAAATCTCGTGAATGGAGAACAATTGAGAGACAAAGACGACAAGGGGCTTCATGATTTTATAATAGAAACATTAGAAACCTCCTCTTTATCACATACTAAACGCTATTTGGAAACTGCGGAAGTTATGAGCGTCACAGCACATAAAATAAAGCCGCATCAACCGAATCCACAGGAGAAAGTACAACCGTTAGAAGAAGAAAAGAATGGTATTGAAGCCTCTCAATGGACCATACTGGATTTCGTGACTGCAAAGAACGAAGACGCTGAGGAAGCAGACACAACTGATGCTTTATTAATTGCTGCAGATATTCCTGAGAAAAGACCAGAAATAGAGGAACCTTTAAGCAAAGAGGGTGAAATTAAAGATGGAGCAGCTGTGCTACAGACAAACTTGAAATCTGCGCCGACGCTTACGAAGAGAGGTCAGCAAAAGGCTAAAGAAGCCCCTAGAGGCAACAATGTAAACAGTTAGCTCTGCTCAGTGGTCTAAATTATTATGCATATAGGAATGGGCTGTCGCAGATACGGCGGATCTATCTAACTTCTACGATATCTTGCCAAAGAAAAAATTCGCGATACAGTATCCTTTTGAGCTGGATGATTTTCAAAAGAGGGCAGTGTTGCATTTAGAGAGAAAGGAAGTAATACAAACTCTATTATTTGAATAAACAATAAATAAACTCTCTGCACTAGTCTGTTTTTGTAGCAGCCCACACTTCAGCGGGAAAGACTGTTGTTGCCGAATATGCAATAGCATTGGCGCAAAAGCATATGACTAAAGCTGTTTACACTTCACCAGTGAAAGCTTTGTCAAATCAAAAGTATCGTGACTTTGTGAATAAATTCGGAGATGGTAAGTCTTTTTTATTATACAATATTAATCGAAATCTTCTGTTTCTTAGTTGGTATCCTTACGGGCGACGTTTCCTTGAATCCAAACGCCTCATGTCTAATCGTTACAACTGAAGTCCTCAGAAGTATGCTCTATAAAGGCTCAGGTAATTTAGGATCAGTCTCATGAAGTATCAATCCTTGTAGATATTATCCGAGACATTGAATGGGTCATTTTCGATGAGGTTCATTACCTCAATAATGTGGAGAGAGGCGTTGTGTGGGAAGAAACCATCATTTTGCTGCCAGAGCATGTTGGAATAATCATGCTATCAGCAACAGTACCAAACGCGATGGAATTTGCTAATTGGGTCGGTATGACGAAGAGGAAGGTCATCTACGTGCAACAAACTTACCATCGGCCAACACCGCTAGAGCATTCAATCTACTTAAATGGGAATTTGCATGTGATCAAGCGCGGAGAAGAGGGCTTTTTCGATAAAGAATACAAGGAAATTACAAGAAAATTAATAAAAGCGCGTGAAGAGCAGAAAGACTTCCGAGACAAACGCAATCAAGAACGACGAGAAAGATTCGAAGAGAAAGGTTGGGTAGATAAGGATAAAAAGAAGCAAGAATTTTTGTTGAAGAAAAATTTGAACATCGCAGCAAAACAGTTCAACGCAGGAAAGCAAATTACCGTTCAAACAGATAATCTAAAGTATAACAAAGGAAAAGGGGTATCAATTACATTTTATATCACGTTCTATAACGATAAAATGAACTTATGGTTAGGGTGGAGAAATTGAGAGTTTTATCCAGCTAATAAACTATGCGAACAAGCATAAGCTCCTGCCTGCAGTCTTCTTTACGTTTTCGAAAAAGAAATGTATGGAAATTGCGTTTGGGTTAGGCAGCCTTGGGCTCACCACGAAGGATGAGGTTGGAAAAATTACGCAATTTTTTGACTCCGCAATCAAAAGACTCAAGGTAGTTTTCCTGAACAACTTCTGAAAGACTTATTTTGGTTTCACAACTTAGCCGGTTGACCAAGAACTCCCCCAATTGGTTGGTCTCAAGATGATGCTTCAAGAAGGAATCGCAGTACATCATGGTGATCTTCTCCCTATCGCGAAAGAAATCGTCGAAATTCTTTTTACACAAGGATTGATCAAAGTTCTATTTGCCACAGAAACCTTTGCAATGGGTATACTTAAAAATGAAATCAGTTTAGAGTCTAAACATATCTGCTTTACGCTTAGGTGTTAATATGCCAGCAAAGACCGTTGTTTTCACAGGAATTAAAAAGAATGACGGCTTCGAGTACCGCTACCTTAAATCAAGCGAATATACTCAGATGGCTGGAAGAGCAGGCAGAAGAGGAATAGACGAGAAAGGAAGCGTCATTCTTTTCATTAAACGTAAATTAGGATTGTCTGCATGTCAAGCTAATAAATAACATAGGAATTGAGGATTTACCTTCGCATCTCATCCTAAAAGGGATTGTGGACCATAAAGGAGAAGAGCTTGAAAGCAAATTCAGACTTACATACCAAATTATCTTCAATCTTGTTCTCTCCAAAGAATTGAAAGTAACATTTGTCACATCGGATTTTATGCTCAAACATTTGGATTCTCAAAGGTAACTGATGTTATGAAAAGGAGCTATATTGAGGCCGGCAAAACGAGTTTGATTCCATACAACCAGCAGAAGTTATACCAGAACCTCAAACTAAAAAAAGGAATCGAAAAAGGATTAACTTGCCACTTAGTAGATAGTTCCACTGAGATCCCAATACACTCTTTCCATGATGATAGTATGCTGCTTCGCAGTCTTTGTAAAAGATTGTGGCAAGTAAGATCTGGGTTATGCTTTCAATTCTGAATAATTCTCTTACTAGGGTCATCTGATACATCAAGTGGAAAATGTATTACCCAAGTTTGTCGTGTTTGTAACGAAGAATATGGAGCTTTGCCTTGGAGTTCTCTTCAGAATCGTGTTTGAAATCGATGGCATGAAAAGATTTAAAATTTTACATGTGAGTGGGAATGAGCGAAGAATTCAGGTGAGCTATGAGGCACAATACAAGGTCGCGCTCTACGAACATTCAGGGGTGCTTGGAAACAAAAAAGTCTGGAATTATTCAGACATAGAGGAGGAATTCATACTAGATGTTATCAATGAAGAAATAAAAGGTCCACTACTTAAAAATGAGGTAAACTTCTAATGAAATAATTTTTTCATTACATTTTTCCATTTGTTATGCAGCCTACAAGGGAGCAGCTCTCGAGATATGCTGAAATCCTTGACAAAGTTAAGTTATCACCTGAAATGAGAAAGAAAAGCTTTTTGTACGCTTATCTGAAAAATTTCGCTACGCAGCAGGAGGTTCTGGAACCATTACGCAAAGAAATTGACGATCTTTTGAACAAAATCATGGACTCAAAATGCTTTACTTGCGAAAAAAAAACTGTGCATCTAGATACCAAAAGGAAAATCGAAGGATTAAGGTAGTTTCCTGAAGGATAAGAAGAAACCATTTACAAAACTTGTTATTAGTAAGGTAGTACGAGCGCAAGAAGAGGAACTGAAAGATGACAATCTTGCTCACATGGGCGAATTTGAAGGTCGCATGAAAGTTCTTCAAGAGCTGAACTACCTTGATAAATACAATCAACCGCTGCTCAAAGGTATTTTCCATTTGCTATTAAGCGAAACTCTGTTAATGACAAATAATTAGCCAGAGCAGCTCGTGAGCTCGGTTCTTCAGAAATTTTCCTCTCAGAGGTCATCATGGAGAACCTCTTAGAAGGCCTCACTCCGGCTGAAATCGCAGCTTTGCTTTCGGTATGCAAAATCATATTCTCCATCACCTGAAGTTATGGACTCACCTGCTCAACTCAACTAGGCTTTCGTTTGTCAAATCAAGAAAACGGAATTCGATTACGCTGACCATATCCCAGAGAGCCTTCAAACAGCCATTGAAAAAGTGAAGGATCTTTGTGAATCAATTGTGGAAAGAGAAGTAAGGAGAGGCGTGATTAAAGATGATGTTGAGAAATATTTAGACGAAAAAGTTAATTTTGGTCTCGCACATGTAAGAAATAAGCGATGAAGATGGTTAATTATATAAACGTCATTTAGGTCGTGTATGAGTGGGCAAATCAGAAAACATTTGCTGAGATCTGTGAATTGACAGATGCCCAAGAAGGTTCGATTGTAAGGACGATCCTGAGGTTGGATGGGTTGCTGAAAAACACAAAGAATGCTTGCCGATTGATGGGTAATAATGGGATAATTTTAATCCAAACTAACTTTGTTAATTGTCGATATACTAGGCAACATGAACCTTCTCAAGCTTGTCGATGAAGCTGGACAACTGATTAGACGAGACATTATTTTCGCTTCAAGTTTGTACTTAGAATGATTGTGTATATACAATCTGCTATGAGAGCAGGCAGAATCTTTTCTCTACTCAAGAGTTCATTCTATTCATACATCAAAATATATCAGCGAAACTTCAGTAAACAATAACTCAAATAGAATATGCAGTTGCTTTGGTACTGGTGTATAAACAAACCTCACGAATTTTGAATTAATTGCAGCTAAAACCAGTTTTGACTTTTGTTCAATTGTGCTGTTTCTTTGTTTTTTTTGGATGAGTCATTGAGAAGTCAAATAGGGATCTGCTTTCACTTCTAGTTCAGATGTCTTAAGATTTTTCTCAAAAGTTTTGTTTTTCAAATTTTCATTCATCCACCAGAGATATCGAAAATATAGCGCCAGAATCTTCACAGAATTTGCGAAATCCCAACTTAATGAACATCATTATACACGATAAACCTCTGAAATCAAGGATAATTGGAAAGCCCATTATGCCAGAGCCATTTCTTGTCATCACGCATCGTAACCGTAATATCCGTTCCAAATGCGTTATTTAATCCAATAAAATTGGTTCCATAATTCAGCCACTCCTAAGCGGCAAACCCCATCAAGAGTTAATTTTAGCCAGCGAATTTGCAGGACAGTCTTCCTCTATCACTGTTTTGATCAGCATTTCTTGAGTATCAGAACACCTGAAATTGAACCATCAATGAAAAATTACCGATTTACGTTAATCTGCGCTAGTAAATACGAAAAAGAGTTGTAAATTAACGTTTTCTAATCCCAAAACGAATAACCAACCTGTTTAAGCCGTACTACATGGAGTTATTTTATCTCTTATTTTTTATCTTTCGAAGTATTTCTGGTTTTCAACTCCATGAGAAAGCTACTATTGCTCCTCACCATTGTAACTCTCCTCTTTGGTAACTATTTGATTTCAAAGGCAAGCATGTTTCTAATCTTTACCATAATTATTTAGTAAATTCATTGGCTATCCGAAATAAAGGCAAACTCCAATCGAACTCGCACCTACACAAGAGCCAAGCTCATCTCGGAGCGGCTACAGAGCTTACTGACACCAGCACATCCGCTTCCAACCTCTTCAGCTGCCTTGCACCAGCTTCAGTGAGTGGTTGGACATTTACTCCAAATTTTACCACCATCACCTGTTCAGGAAACACCTTTGTCGGAGGCTTTGGTTCTGGTGGCTCAATCGAAACAACCTACAACATCTCTGAAACTCATCAAGGAGTCGTGGTTTCCTTCAAACTCGCTCTCATTGATTCTTGGGACAATGAAACGTTCTATGTCACTGCAGATGGAAACAAAGTCTTCTCCCTTACTTATGACTTCCTTGACTCGCTCTCCGATACGTGCGGGTCATTCTGGGAAGATAGATACGTTGATGTGAAATTTGGATTTAATCATACTGATTCTACCGTTGATCTGGTATTCACATCAGACCTCAATGAGACCAGCGATAATGAAGCTTGGGGGTTATGTGACCTCAACCTGAACTTCACAAGCAGTTATGTAGATGCAAATGGCAAGAGAATTGGGAGCATCAATCCTTTTACTTTCAGCTGCATCTCTCAACAGATGGATCCTGACTGGACTTATGAGCCTGCCTATAGCACTGTAACATGCAACGGTAACAATTATGTAGGTGGATTTGGCTCAGGTGGTTCAATGAGCGCCAACCTGACGATCCCTGATGCTCACAATGGAATCATCATGAGATTCAAGTTGGCTCTTCTTGATTCTTGGGAAGGTGAGACGTTTACAGTAACTGCTGACGGAAGCATCGTCTATTCATTCACATATAACTATTCTGACTCTACTTCAGACACCTGTCAGAACTCATGGTCTGACTCTTATCAGCAGGTCAGTCTTGGATTTAACCACACTTCAGATTCTGTAGCCCTCGTATTCTCTTCTAATTTAGATGAAGAGTCTAGTAATGAGGCTTGGGGTTTGTGTGATCTATTTATTCAAACTTCGACCAAAGTTGTGGATAGCAGTGGCTATCCTCTTGGTGGACTCACTACCCCTAGTGATTTTACTTGCTCAGGCAACGCAAAGAGTATCTATTGGGTATATGTCCCATCTTTCAGCACATTTACGTGTAATGGGTACGAGCTTGTCGGACCATACGGAGCAGGCGGCTCCATGAGTACATATCTGCGTGTTGCCCAAGAACACAAAGGAATCATCTTTTCTCTCACATTGGCACTCATCGACTCGTGGGAGGGTGAGACCTTCACTATCAAGGCAGATGGTGTTGTCGTCTATGAATATACACATTCAGCCAGCCCAGCCGCTTCGAACACCTGCCAGGAAGCTTGGGGTGATACATACGTCGATTTAAGATTCGGATTTAATCACTCTTCTGAGATGATCCACTTTGAACTATCATCATCTCTCGATCAAGAAGCTAGTGATGAGGCTTGGGGTATATGTGGTATCTCCTTCAGTCCCAACTTCAATTACGTCGATTCACATGGTTTTCCTCTGGGTGAAATTAAGCCTCTCTTATTCGGTTGCCAAGGTCCTGCTTATGATTCTACTTGGACTTACGTGCCTGCCTATAGCACCGTAAATTGCACGTCTGACTCATTTTTAGGAGGCTACGGAGCTGGTGGATCGATTTCCACAACTCTTTTCCTGCTCGATATCCATCTGGGAGTAATCATCAGTTTCCGACTTGCTCTTTTCGATAATTGGCAGGGCGAAACATTTACCGTCACCGCAGATGGATATGTGGTTTATACATACACACACGAATCCAACGACTCCTCAGCCGATCTATGCGGAGCGTCATGGGGTGATACCTTCATTGACGTCAAATTTGGTATGAATCACTCATCAGATTGGCTTCACTTGAACTTCTCATCAAGTTTGAGTGACGATTCTGACGCTTCATGGGGAATCTGCAACCTCGTCACTGATCCAACATACGGAACTGTCCATGAATATGGCTACGAGTTTGGAAGTCTTAAGTCAGTTCAATTCAAGTGTGAATCTCCAGCGAGCGATCCAGATTGGGTTTACATCCCAGCCTATACAACTGTCACTTGCTCTGGCTCCACGTATGTGGGAGGGTTTGGCAGCGGCGGCAACATCTTCACAATACTTGAAACCACTACGCCACACCACGGTATAGTCATCACTTTCAAACTCCTCTTCACAGGAACTTGGGAAGAGGATGATTTCTTCATGGTCCTGGCTGATGATGCTCTCGTCTACTCGACGCAGTATTTGTATAATGAAACCTCGGCAAACTCTTGCCAAGAAGGCTCGCAAACCTCTTCTGCTACTGTGACCTTCAGTTTCAATCACACTTCTGGCTGGTTGAAACTTCTTCTTACGTCAAACTTGGCTCAGACAGGAAATGATGAAGCCTCGTGGGCAGTCTGTGACCTTACGTTTGATCCTGTAGTTGGATATGTCGACCACTCTGGAAACGAATATGGTGCGGTCAGATCCCTGACTTTTAGCTGTTTAAAGCCTACAATCGATACGGAGTGGACCTATAACCCATTCTATAGCACAGTGACCTGCACTAATAATAACACCTTCGTTGGAGGATTCAGCTCCAATGGAGCGCTGAACACAACTTTGGCCATCCATCAACTTCATGATGGTCTGGTCATCAGCTTTAAACTTGCTTTATTTGATTCGTGGTCCAATGAAGATACATTTAGTGTGACAATTGATGAGAAAACTGCATACACGATGCAATACGAATCTGAAGACATTGACATTTGTGAAGAAGAGGACGATGAATCAAGTGTAACATGCGAAGGCGCCTCAAAGACTGAGTTTATCGATGTAAGATTCGGAATTAACCATACTGCAACTTCAATCAGCATGTACTTCTCTTCGAATCTTTCCAAAAACACGACGTCATGGGGAATTTGCGATCTCAGCATTGAAACTAAGGCTGGACTTGTCGATAGCGATGGAAATGAACTAACCTTCGTAATCCAAACGTTTTAGAGAGGCCTATAGTTGCCACAATAAGTCTCTATCGATTTTCAATAAAATGTTTATTTCGACGTGCTTTGTTTGTCTTATTTTTGGGTATTGAGCGTCTTTCCCAAAGAAGAGGATTAGTTTTTAGGCTACAGGTTGTCAGGTCTATATTCATTCAAATATACGTTGTTACAAGGAATCTAAAATGAATCCTTCAATAAATTGGCATTCTGTCTGGCCGTACGAGATATTATTACCTTGAATGTGAGAGAAATTATTTGATAGACAGGTTTAACGATTACAAATATCGAGTTATCGAGTTTAATTAGGAGATGTATCAATGTGAATCAAATTATCAAATTAGCGATATTTTCAGTTGTAAAAAAAATTTAATGAAATGAAAAGACGACGCGATAGGCAAAAAAATAATATCTAATTGCAATAATTTCTCCCAACAAAAAAATTAAAAGAAGGAGGCTGCGATTCTTCACTTTACAACAACAAAATAAAATAGCACTATTCATCTAAAGCTAAATTTCAACCTATTGATAGCTTTTCTTAGTTACATTATACCAACCTATTTGATTTGGAAGCAGTTTTCTGCATCCACAGGGATTTTGTGTTCTATCGATTGATTATTTCCTTCGCATTTTGAATAAAGAGTTCTCACTAAAGTTTTCTTCAGCAAATCGTTCGAGCCTGTCTTACAGTCCAACCGTGGAGTCGCTAGAGACTCCACAGCTTCAGCTTGAATTTGGGATCTGGCTCTAATATTTTTGAGGATCTTTTCAGTCAAAATACTCATCGGTCTATTCCCTTCGTAATCTGTTGAATCTTTAGATCTGGCCGAACTTTCAGGCTCGATGGTCTCGTTCACAGAAGCGATCTTATTGAGATCAAGAGAAATCTTTGAATGATTATCAGGGCTCGCTAGTAAGTCCTCAAGATGCAATCCATTAGCAAATAACTTTAAATTTTCTTTATGAGACTCATCATTCTTCCCAACAGGCATAACTGTAAGCCTTCTTCTACGAGCGTTGATGACCCCTTTAATAAAGATTTTCAAAGCCATAAAGGTTCCCCATCCTGAGACAACGAGTTGTGTGCCTATTGTGATAAAATTTTGCACGATAATCCCAATGCCAATCCGGTTTCGGATATTATCATTGCTTTCATTGTCTGCGTCAATGCATGCAAGTGCTAGCACGGAATAGGTAACTCCAGAGACATTAAATTCAGAAACGATTTGTGCAATCATCTCTACTGTGTTTTCATTCGCGCGGACGATTACTACATAGACTAAGAAACCTGTGTTTAAGATAGCGAGTAAAATAATTTGAGGAATAGTCTCATAGCGCATTGTAGCTATTAAAATCCCTCCGATCACTGCTCTAAGCACCACAATTGGAATGAAATATCGTTGAAGCACATTGTCTTGTTTGATGTCACCATACAGGCATTTGAACCTATCAGTAATTCCATATCTGTCTGCTTCTTCAGGTCTATCCCTCTTATTCTTCTGCAAGAATCTTACCACGAAGCCGAGAAGAGCTAGACTGATAATTAGGGTAATAATCGTCAAGATGAAGTTCGCAATACCAACTCCACGGTCGAAATCTGAGTAAGCCAAGCCTATGCAGCTGTAAAAGTAGAGCTTTATATATGAACTGAATGCCACCGTGATCGTGAAATTCCAGCTCAAAAAAATGAATCCTTTCTCGACAGCATAATTCACTCGCTTGTGACATTTCCTTTGCAATTTCCGTAGGAGTTTAAAGATACCAGCAAGCACCAGAAGCAAGATAATAGTGATTATAAACGAGTAGTAGTTATTAAAGAAGTAACGCTCAACTTCATATCTTTCCAAAGAGGCACCATCAGCGATCAGGACCCCGATACCCAAAGCTTCTTTCACTGAGTTGATAGCGGTTGCATCCGTTGGAATGGCAATTGCAATGGGGCTCGATAGTGAGTCATTCAGAACAACTAAACAGTTTGCTGGATATTTAACGTTGATGAAACGATACATCTGAATGAGCTCAGAAGCAAAAGCTGCAACCAAAATTGAAACTGCTGAGAGACTGTTAAAGCTACTGATAACAAAGAGTCCTGATGAAACTTTGCCTACTGCATTGGCTGTCTCAGTCGCAGAATTTAAAGTTTTGGTCGCCTCTGGAGATAAGGGAACATATCTGGCTACTTTTTTGCTGGCAGTTAAGTTCAAATGAATATAACCTGCTGCCAATGAGGTTGGTAAATTGATTTCGCAATGAAGTGTTGTGTCTGCAGGAATTGCTTGAGTTGTTTGAAATCTCAGTATTGCAGCAGAAGCATCTTTGCTCTCGAGATAGTATTGAGAGCTGGTGATGATTTGGTCACCCAATTTTACAGACAATGTAGAAGAAAGAGAGTCAATAATTGCTTGATCTTGATAATTAAACTGAAGTAAAAATCCAAGAGGGTCCGATGTGAGCATTAGTATTAGTGTTAAAGTGCAATCAGCGCAAGAAAGACATTTAGAAGGACAAGCCAGGCAATAATTTCCGCTAGCATAAGTGTTCTCTGGACAAGCACTGTAGCATAAATAGTCTACTTGAGATAGTAGATTAGGACTTGTGCAACCATCACATGAGTATGAATTTGAGCAGGTATCGCAATTAGCTACACAGTTCTCACATGCTTGAGTGGTAATATTTGAATAGAACTTTGCGGGGCAGGTTGAACTACAGCTGTTATTGGGAAGTTTAAAAAGATTCTTGGAGATGCTACAAGGAGAACAATCCGTGGCTGTTAAGCCCGTGCATGCATAACAATCACTGTGACAACCTTATTTTTCAATAGTACATTAGAAATTGTCAACGAATGAAATAATATACTATAGCACTCGTTATTCCCTGCAAACGGATAGCTTCCTGTTGCGCATGTCGGAGCAGTCGCTGGAATCAGACAGCTAGGTGGTGAAACAGAATAAAGCAGGGTACTAAGCCCCATTCCAGCAGCACAATTAGCTATACAGCTTGAAAAATCTGCCATTAATAGAATCTTGAGATCATCTGAGATTATAAATGATATATACCTGAGAAAGCGAAGTTCGAAAACGATGAATCAGAATATACGCGAAAATCTCTCATAAACCCGACAAAACCTGAAGCTGTATCGCCCAAATACTCTCGATCAGAAGCCTGATGCATCAAACCCTGATTCGTTGTGTAGGTTTGTGACCAAAATCCCACAGTCGGGATGAATACTGAAACTTGTTGAATTTTTAGTGAGACGATCAGAAAGTGCCAACTTCCAACTATAAACCAGTAAGAAAAGGATTTGATCCGAATCTACTTGGAAAGGTCAAGTTGGTGGTGAAATAAGAGTTTCCTGAGATATACACTTTCACTCGATTGGCATTATCAAATGCGATCTGGGTTCGAATAGCATCTGTGCTCTATTGGTCAAAGGTGAAAAAGATATTGGGCTATTCAAAAAGAAGAGAATTTTTACATCACGACGAGTAAATAGCACGGCTGGATTTGATGTTTGAGCTTCTAAGTTCAGGAGAAAAATAAAATTTTCAACCGCATTCCAAGGGTAATAAGGGTTTCTATATCCCATATTCGTTGGCAAAACGATCCTATTGGTTGAAGAGAAGCTCAATCCCCGATCTTCTTCTCCCTATGAAAATTATTAGAGAGAATTTCGAGGCAAATTCTGCGTTTTTACTAATATAATACTTGGGAAATCTGGCTGTGGATCTAACAGAATAAACGTGTTACAAGTGAACCAAGAAAAGTTTTAATTACTTGTTATGTTTGCTCCATAGCTAGAATAATCCCGAGCAGCTCCAGCGACGCTATTATCATCAAATTTATACCACGCGACTCTCCTCACTAGTTCTTAATTTTAGATACTGAATTAAGCAGATACAAAGTACCCGAAAAGAGATATGCGAGAGTATCATACGGGGTTACCATCCGACTGAAAGGCGCGAACATAGGTCGCATTATGCTTCCGCAGCCACATTGCATGCTGAAACTGTTAGAAATGCAACCGAGTATCAATTGTGCGTCTGGGCCCATTGTTGCTGGAATGATACCGGCTGCAGATACTGTATTTTCATAAAGCATGCCCGCAAAATCCGTGAAAAAGATATACAATCTTGGATCAAGAAGATCTAATTCCACATGAATATAACACCAATGGCCTTCAGGAGGCAGGTTCTTCAAGAGTATATTAGTCTGCTTCATAATTCGATAGCAATTTACCGCAGTTGCAGGATGACTCAATAGAATACCTCCACTGGAAAGAGATTCATGTTTAGCGTAAAGTGTGTCTTTTGAATAATATGCTTGGAGCCATCGAGCTGAACTTGAGCTAATCAATTACTTTTATTCGTGTTTGTGCATGATAAGAGCTTACTCGGTTGCTTGATTGGTTAATTGGAAAAGAAACGAAAACAAGGAACCTGGTTCCCAGCTACTGTAACTGGTTGCATAGAAGTACATCCCAAATGTGAATTGTTTTGAAGTAGCAACTATTATAAATAAGCTTGTCTTTTGATTGAGAGTAATACGATCTGGTATATCTGTGACAGTGAAAACCGTTGACGATCCACTTGATGTACAAGGTGCGCTGAGAGATCCGCTCGACAAAAGATATATATTGCAAAAGTCTGTCTGCTCGGATTGCTTTATCAAACACATGGCAATAATCACCAAAAACAAGTTTTGCACCATTGTTAAAACAAAAAAATTGTTCATTTTTTTGGAAAATTTAAATTTTATTGTGTTTTTACTAAATATCGGAAGTGTTCTTCAAATTTTGTAAACTACGCCTTTTGAAAAGATAGATTTTAATCACAACAGATGTGAATACATTATTTGTGCCTTGGGAAAATGTATTGTATGATACGTTCTCATTCGAAAACACGAAAGTTTCCCAGTTTCGAAATAAAATTATTTAGAAATTCAGACTGAAGTCCATTCTAAAATATCCTCACTCTTACTCGTTCTGGATCTGTTCAAATCACATTTAAAAATTTCTTTTACGATGATTTTTGAATCTTCCAAGGGCGCTAAGTTAAGTTATACTATTTTCATATTATTATATTTCTCAGAGAAGAATTTGTTTGAGAGGTTTCAGACTAAGATGGATGTCTTTTAATAAAGAGTAGTAGAAAACCCAAAAAAGATTTAAATTTTTAATAATAAGAAACATTAGAAATTGCTTCTCTTAGGAGGCTAAAAACATAGAATTATTGAGATCACCACGATTAGATGCTAACCAGAGAACTTTCTTCTGCTAAACTCGGCTTGTGAAACAAACTTTGAGGATTCATTGATGAATTATAGAGTAGATTAGCAAAAAAAAAAAATCAAGCAAAATGAAGTTTAGTAATTGTTTCTCCATATGATAGGTAATTTTTGTAAAAGCGTTCCAAGAACGAGTACATCCAGTGAGTCTTTGAATCAGATAGGCCAGCGAGATTGGAGCAACTGATGATAATGTCATTTATTTTTATTTTAGGAATGGCTTTGAACACGTCAAGACAATGCCATTGGTTTTTTACAGCGATATTAACTACTCATTCCTTCCTATGCAGAAGAGTCATTTCACGAAAAGGAAATTTTTCCTTTGTCTACCCTGCCTTGAATAAAAATTAGTTGATTTTGATTAAAATAAAAGAGGTATTAATTAGCTGATTCACACTCGAAATAATCTCGGACGGACAAACATGACTTACAGCATGCTTGAAAAATGTTAAGAGACTTAAATCTGCTAAAATGTGAGCAAAAATAGTGTCACAGTTTTCCTAATAACGAAAATCAAAATGGTCACAGTTTCTATACTAATCAGTATATTTCTTTCAACTGATGGCTTTAAAAGGACCCAAGGTAGCTAGATTAAGAAGAGTTGAAAGTTTGTCTTTCCAGTGAGGGCGATAACAATTCTTTTCTTCAAAATTCTGGAGTGAATGATGAATAGAAATTCATAAAAAGATTCCAATTGCTAAGATGGACTCTCTTTTCTCAGGAAAGGACATAAAAGCTAATCGCACTTTCCTCTTTGATATCAATATCTATCCATTTTGCCCTTAGATGATCGGGGTCGTAGTGCAGGAATTGCTGGCAAAACATCTTAGCTAATTTGCGCTTTCTTAATTAGGAACATCTCCTTAGCAATTGGCACAAAAATTATGGAATGTAAAGCATCTCAAAGTGTTAGAACGATTACGATGTGAGTCTAGACCGGGTATTCCTCTAAGTCGGCAAAAATATTGATTTTGGACCAATGCTGCTCGCATCGATTAATTTTATGTTCAGTCAATGAACAAATCTTTTGTTGAATAACGGTTCACTTTATATCTGCTCTCCTCAGATCAATCGTTTGAATGTCTAGAGTGCATTTATTGTCTCATTCTGAGGTTTTTGAGAATGCTGGAATTTTATACGATAGGAATTTATGATCAGATCAGAATTAAACACATGCTACGTCTGCATTGATATAACTTAATTGATTCAGTTTATATTTATAAAAAATAGATACCAAAAAATAGAGTCTTACAGGTCGACAGAAATCCCTTCATAGAGAATGTCAAACATTAAAGAGCGTGAGAGACTTACCCAGAAGGTTCAAGCGTTACAAGAAAGAGTCATCAGCACTTTCGCCAGATCCCAGCAAGTTGCCGTGACTCGTCAAGAGTTCATGGAATGCTACGAGTAATTTCAATCCTTCCAAACGCCTTGCTTATTCGCTTTAGTGCCCTCCTAGAATTCTTCAGAACTAACAATCTCAGTCGAGATGATCAAGAGTACTTCATTAAGTGGTACGACGGAAGACTTGATAATTATTTCCAGTATATCTCGTTATTGATCGATCTTGCTAAGCCTTTGACCCTAGAACCCAAGTTTTCCCAATGCTTCAGCAGAAGACCGATGAGCCTTTGCTTGATGAGTTTTTCAGACAATGGAATAACTTCAAAATCTTTGTTTCAATCATGAAGAAAATCTTTACTTGGCTTGACACTAACGCCTTCCCAACTTTGGTCAAAATGTCACTCACTGTGATGTCTTTCGCCAAATTCCGAACAAAAATTTACGAGTTCATGAACACAAAGATGTTCAATACTATCTATGACTTCCTCGAAAAAGAAAGAGCCAAGGATGTTGTTCCTCGCAATACGATCAAGAAGTTAATCGAAGTGATCCCTTACAGTTGTAACATATGAGCTAACCTGAGGACTCCTGCTTAGGTCTATGAGACACTCGGTGGCGCAACCTTCGAAGTCGAATTTAACGAGGGTGAGTTCACCTTGAAGAGCGGTGGAGGCGCAAACCAATATTTCATTAAGTTTTTCCAAGCTAATCTCATTGAGAAGGTGAATATTCATGCCGAAATAATCGTTTTAATTTTTTTTTTTGTGAACAGCTCAAGCTTTATTACAAAGCAAAGTCAGAGGCATGGCTCCAACTTTCTGTGCCAGAATATGTCACCGAAGCCACAAACGCACTCAGATTTGAGGAAACCCAAGCTGATTTCTACTATCCAAAGAGCAAGGACCTCGTCAGAAAAACGATCATTAATGAAATAGTTACCACTCACAGTGAAAAACTCGTTAAGGTAGCCTTTTTGTTCTTGGCTGGGCAAAGTTACATCGTTTTTTCTTCTGTTTAGAACCCAGAATCTGGTATCTTCAAGATGCTTGATAAGAAGAAGAACGACGACTTGGTCAAAATCTACGACCTTCTGGCTATAGGAGCGCCCCACGATTTGACCATTCTTTCTCAAGAATACTCAAACTACATTGAGAAAACTGGAGAGAAAATCATCGAAGAAGCAAAGGGAAGCAAAGACCCAACGAGTAAATATGAAACGTTAGCGGCCTGAATATTAACTAATTTCTATCTAGCTTTCACTTCAAAGGTCATTGTTTTAAAGAAAGATATGGACAAAGTCGGAGCCGAATGCTTCTATAACAATTACGATTTCCAACAATCACGTGATTTGGGCTTCAAATCGTTTATCAACAAATTCGAAAGAGCTCCAATGCACCTGAGCTTCTACCTCGACTTCCAATTCACCAGAGGTAATTCGACTCTTTTTTTTTTCTCCTCATTTTTAACTTATTCTTCCCTCACTTAATTTAGGTATCAAGGGTTTGAGCGAAAATGAAATCGAAGACATCCTCGTTTACTTCACAAAAATTATCGCTTACTTGAGCTCAAAGGATATTTTTCTCAATAATCACAAAAAACTCCTATGCAAAAGACTGATTAACTCCACCTCATTGTCTTTCGATACAGAGAAAAATCTCATCTCTAAACTTTCCGTAAATATAAAAGTCTTCTTTTCGTTATCCTCTCTTTTCAATAGGACGAGTGCGGTCCAGCTGCTGTCAATCCAATTTCAAGTATGCTTACCGACGTCACGACTTGCGAAGAACAGAAGAAACAATTCAAGGAGAAGAGACCAAACAACCCTATTGAGGCTTTAGTTTGCAGCTCGACTTGGCCAAATCTGGTCGCGAATCCAAACGCAAAAATGCCAAAAGAGATGGAAACTTTCACCAAGGAGTTCGAAACCTTCTACAAAAACCTTCCAATGTACCAATCTAAAGTAGTTCAATGGATTCTCTCTGAAGGAAAAGGTGAAGTCCTTGCTGTATTCAACAAAGCAAGATACATTCTCGATGTGAAGACATACCAGATCAGCATCCTTCTCAGATTCAACGAGAGCCCAGAATACAATTTCGGAAAACTCAAGGAACTCGTCGGAATAAATGAAGAGCTCCTCTCTGAGTACCTTTCAATCTTTACCACTATAGTCCCAGTTCTGAAAAGAGGCGACGCTTCCAAAAAGGTTCGATTGAATTAACTTAAGTTTGTTTTTAATGACTTATCCATAATAATAGGAGCCAAAGTTCGCTGAGGATGAGGCTATTTTCGTGAACGCAGAATTCAAACACGAGAAGAAGAAGATTCCATGCTTCTCAGGAAGAAGCAAGGCTGCGGGTGAAGAAAAGAAGCAATTGGTTGAGTCTGAAGAAGCTATGAAGCAAGTTGAGCAAGAAAGAGAGCTAGCTCTTGACGCCATGATCGTCAGAATTATGAAGTCACGCAGAATCCTTAAACACAACGACCTCTTGCTTGAAATTAACAAGCTCTCCACTTTGTTCCAACCTCAACCAAAAATGATCAACAAGAGAATTGAATCTCTGATCGAAAGAGATTATCTCAAGAGAGATGAAGAACAAAGGTATGCTTCATGCTTTGGTATTTTTCTTAACTTTTTATTTTGAACAGAAACGTTTTTATCTACTTGCCATAAAAGTTAAGAAGACCCAAGAATATAATCCTGAGGTAAAACGAACGACGGTGGGGCTGAGAGAGCACGTTCTTGAGAGTTGATATTACAAAAAACTTAACAATAAATATTACCTCTATATAAACAGAAGTAATACAAATTTCTGCTGCTTAATTCTAAGAAACAATATTCCATTTGAGAACCTTTCAAATTCAAAAACAAACTTAACTTTATTAGTGGTGAAAGTGCTTTATTAGTGATGGAAGTGATTTATTAGATTAAACATTTAATTTTAAGAGAGAGAGGGAGAAAACTGCCCAAATTTCAGACTGAAAGGGCAGATTTTTCGAATGTTTAAGTAGCAGCCTAAAGCTCTTCTCTTCTTCCGTCAATTGTTTACTGTCTTATAATCACTCTGCCTTTTTATTATGTTCTCATATCACTGAGATCCTATGCAGGTATTTTATGTTGCCAGCTAATATTAAAGAGATCATGAGAGGTCTTTCAAGGAAAAATTGCTGGATTTTTTGCTGATTGGCATTTATTAGTTAATAAAATTTGGAATGAAAAATCAAAGAATGCTTTATTTTTCAGAAATTTCTGCTGCATTTTCCAGTGTGCAACTTGGTGTAAGACAGTGCTCCCATGAAATAATAATTGTAGTCAAAGCCTACAGTAATATTGGTGAGTAACACAATCAATAGCTAATAGGAATTGGGATTATGTCTCCCCATCGTTAGCTCTATGCATTGAACTTTGGGTATCATCATATTCATAAAATGACTCTCCGTAACAAATTTTTCAGACACTCATTCTTAAAATATAAGATCGCTCATTGAGAATAAAGCCCTAGTTCAAGTTGTAGAGGAGGTCCTCTCATTCCTCTTTTCATTTTTTTTTTTCCTTCTTCGAGAAAGATTATTATTCCTCTTCAACTACAATAACGAAGATAGGAATTGTTAGGTACGGCGGTCGATAAACCATTTTGAAGAATGCAGTCGTCATCCTGACGATATCACAGAGAAGTTGACGAACGACAGAAAAAAGAATATTCACGTACTTTATTTCATCAATGACAATCTTTTCTAAGCAATCCCCGGAATGCTGGTTCCAATCAACTGAGGAATGTCAAAGGAATCTGTCTATCGTTGTTTTAATTACAATTTAGCACAAATTTAGGCATCAAAATGAAAATAACGTTGAGGACATGTTAGCTGTCTTTTATCGATTTCCAAGCTGAAGGTCTCGAGTTATACTTCATTGATTCGTCTACTTAAATAAAACTATGGATGATTTAGGAACTTGAGCAATAAGCCACTGCTCAAGATATCATATAGGCTATTTGATTTCTCCTCTGTGCTGCAAACATCAGATTCAATTACCAATGTCCCCTGAAATTAAAGTTTCAAAATAAGTTTTTTGAAATACCTCTCCTGAAACCTCTCCATGCGATGAAGATCTCACTTTCTCGAATTGATTAGCATCTATTCGACAAATTTTAACAGCTGCATATACTTCAACATGTCAGAATGCTGTAACAGAGCTGTCATACTTCCTCGTGATTGATTTAAAGAGCATGTTTGGGATAAAACTCTACAAATAAGCTTTATTTTGAGCACAATTTAACAGCCAATTCTCGCTGCCGATTCATTTGATCTCACTGGCAAATTTTAAGACAAAGCAAATTTTCTGTCTCTTACCGTAAAAACTTTTGATTAATTTTAATTACTTATCATTTGAGCAGCTGTTTCAAGTAGTCAATGACTGAGGAACACAACTCGCAAAATGAGCCATATATTCTATATGGTGACTATCTCATTCTCGTTGGATCCCAACTTAAGCGTCAAAACGATGAAGTCACTGGCGCTCTGTCAGCTACAGGCTTTACAGACCACCGAATTTTTTTTCAAAATATGCCGTTCCATCTCCTGAACCTGGAAAAGACCCAGAGCGAAGAAAACTTGACTCTAATTCGCAACTACCGCGATTTTGTTTTCCAAATTTGGCCGAAACTCAACTATGAAGCGAACAAAGAATATAGGAAAGTTATGAAGGAAAAGAGCAAATATGAAAGCATGAGGAACTCTGATGTTAAGGAGAACCAGAAAGCAGCTGAAGAATTTGAAAAGAGGCTTATTAAAATCCGGAACAGAAGCCTTGAAGAAGATAAGGCGAACAAGTCTGCAATAGATTTGAATCGAGGAAAAACTGTTACCTACCATTCAGAAATTCAATTGATGCATGTGGATTCTGGGCTGTTTATAGACGGAAAAGTAACGACCTCAGAAGCCGATAAATCTGCATCGAAGTTCGAGCTTACAGCAGAGTATAACTCTCGCATGATCTTTCGAATACTGCCAAAATATCCAATATGCAAAGAGGGCGACCCAATTCACTATGAAGACGAAATCCTCCTTCAGAATACTAAACTAGACTACTATGTGAACTTCACTCGCGACCGTATGATCGATCTTGATGTTCCTATTAAAATAATCAATAGAGAAGCGATCCCACCACAACCATACAAAAGCATTGAAATGAGGAGAATCGATATGAATTCAATGAGATATGAGGCTCTTTTGTCTCAGTACAAAGAGACGTCTTGGAGGTGCCTCTTCCATAGTCGCATTGAAGTGAAGCATGATCATCATGGAAAACCGTGGAAAGCAATAATGGGAGGAGACCTAATTAGACTCCGTCACATGGATCTTGGTGGTTACATCGCTGCAGATATCAACTACCTGCAAGAAAATCCGGAAGTGTATGTTCGGACTTACCACGGAGAGTTTCCAGAAGAAAAGCATTCAGTCAGTGAGATTTGGGAAATCGAAGAGATGTCGATCAAGAACCGTGGCGGAGAAATCGTTTCTGGTAATGCAGTTCAGATACATCACTATTACAAGCTGAGACATTACTTAACGGGAAGAGTTATGATTCTGAATGATGTTCAGATGGACCAAAGACGAGTTATTCCTCTTCTCGCCCTGGAAAAAGATGAGAAAGCTGTCCGCGATATGGGAAATTGCGTAAGCTTCATCCCCACTGTCTATCAAACGCATGCTCATGTAGTCCATGGTAACCCTTATGGACTCGCATTCAATGATCAAAAGCTTTTCCTGCGCACAATGCCAGAAACATCATCAACCAACTCCCCCTATAACAATTACACAACTAATGCAACCGCTATCGGGAAAGGCCAACGTACAGGGGGGCGTCGAGGAAGTACAAGGGAGCCAGGAGAACAGCCAGAGCAAAAAGATCCTCAACTACTCTCAAGCTATTTTAATCCCCTCAAAGATACCGAATTCTGCGTGAAACGCAAACCGCTGTATCTTGATGTCAACAAATCCGCGGAACATGCCTTCTATATCGAGAAAGTTGATGAGAGCGAGAAGAAAGACATACTTTTTGTCGCCGCTGCCCTTGGGAGACTTCTGCATTTACGAGATGTCATTAAAGCTCAGCAAAAGGCACTACTTACACCAGAGTACCTCAAAAAAGTGCTCACTACCATGGAACAACTGATATTTTTTATTGTGAAAGCAGAAGGCGACGCAGACCCTTATACCTGTGAGGGCTTTACTCCACCTCAAAAGCAGCGCCTCTTGAAAGACATGCGATTGATTGAGATCCTCACAGACATCCTGTTCTATCCATTCGCGCTTCAGATGTACCAGTTGAATAATATTCCTGACGAATTCATGGTTAAAGTGTTCCAGCTCTCGTACAGACTCATAAAGCATACAATTAGAGAATACCGACCTAACGAGCTCTACGCTTCGCAATGGCTTGAACTGTTCATTCATCAGTCGATGTTTTCTGATCCAAATTTTGATCTCCTAGCAGAACCTACCCTTACAGAGTTGATTGATAATAATAAGAGGATCTTAGAAAACAAAATTAACCCGGAGACTATTGAGAAATTTGTGAATATGCTGAAAACACAAAGCCCACATGAGAAATTCGTAAAATTGCTCCGTGCGCTGACTGTTTGTAATGGTGAGCCGATGACAAAAAATCAAGATGAATTGTCGTCGCTTATCTGTGTGGATGAGCACGCTCGAGACAAACTCTGCTATCGGGCTGAGATACGTTCTTCTGGTAACGTTTATGTGTTTGTTGTGCCATTCAATGAATGGATCGAATTAACAGAGTTCGAGAGAGAATCGCGCAAGAGGAGCGGAAACACTGAGATTTACAAGTATTTCATTAATATGATGTACTTGCTAGCAGACCTCTGCTTATCACGAAATTACATTGCTATTGATGCGCTAAAAGGCACATATCCTGCTGAAATATGCTTCAAAATATTTTCTGAAGAAATCTATTCCATTGAAGTCAGATCAGCGTTCGCAAAACTTTATAATCACCTTTGGATTGACAAAATTTATCAACCGGTCAATTTGCCAAACTACTTAATAACATGGGAAGAGATCACGGAGGAAAATTGCAAAGATTTGTTTAGATACCAACGATCAACGAGCGAGTTTGATCCCTTCAAAGTATTTCTCCAAGATTATTTCCAGAAGATCGCAGCTCAAGGCTTCCAAAAAGCCTATGAAGATGAAATAAATGAAATGACACTCAATTTGCTGGAAAACTGCCAACTTTTAGTCAACTTTGGTTTCTACACGTCCATAAATGAAGTTGCTAAGCTATTGAAACCTCTTCTCAGTATTTTGAACAGTATGAAGGATGTAACAACACCGGAGGAGGAAGAATTTCGCAAGAATCCTTGGAAATCGCATAGCTTCTCTGTAAGGTCAGGATATATTGACGGAGGCCATGAAGGCCAGGGAGACAGCTCTGACTCAAGGTACAACAGCGAATCAGGAGGGAATTTGATTAAGATTAAAATCAAAGTGCTGGAGATAATTGACAAAATTATCATGTTATTCGGTGATTTGCATATGCGAAGAATTCTGTATGAATTTAAGAAGGAGCAACAAGCTCATTTGACCAAGACGAAAAAGTTCCAAGATAAGAGCGCTCAAGAGTGGATAGAACACGTTATAGCAGATAAGGATTTAAACTGTGAGAGTTACTCTGCAACTCCTTTATCAGTTATTCTTGTCGATTTGCTGTTATACGAAGACAAAGACCTAAGGAAACTCTCTTTCCAGACGCTGTACAATCAACACACAAAGCGACTGGCGCTGAAGGATCACTTGTCTCATGTTCACTTGGTGCAGGACCCAGAAACGATTAAGAATGTTGAGATCATGAAAAATATGGGTAGAAGGCTCCAAGAACTCGTTGAAAAGACTGAGAATTGGTACGGATTGTCTGATGAAGCAGCCGAAAGAACAAGCGAAGAAGTTCTCAAAATAATCACAACATTATCCGATTTCCTTCAAAAGGCCGAATCTCATCAAAGGGGAGGAGCTGAAGCAGAATCTAAAACTAATATTGGCTCACAGATCTTTGGAAACATCGAGATAGATGAGGTGTTTGAGTTCGGAACAAGCTATAATCCTGATTATCAAAAATTCATGAGATACTTGAACACTTACAATGCGATTCTCGATATTTTGAACTACGATTACAACGGCAGGTTTGAAACTGAATATCACTTGCAACACAGCTCCAAAAAAGACATTCTCAAAGGTTGTGTAAAATTCTTGGCGAGGTTCGTTGCGGAGGACCGGACAAATCAAGAAATAGTCAACAAGCATTTCTCATTACTGATGAAGATGCTCAAGAAAGACCCTTCTCTTGGGCTTGAGAGCGTGATCGTAGAGTTATTTGTCAATAACAAAACTCTGCTCAATGATACTACATCGGTGCAAAACTACCTTTCTAATGTTTTGAAGCTCGTGGAAAATATCCCTTCCCACAACATTCGAAGAGGAAAATTGCTTAGAACTTTTAACTCGCTAATGAAGTATAAGAATAACGTCGTCAAGAGAAACCAAACACTTGTTATCAATTCGCTCTCGAGAAAAGAATTCTCAAATGTCCTCTTTGATTTCTCGCTAGATCGCACTTGGACTATGCTTAAAGAAGAATTTGGCAATTACCATAGCCAACTAGAGGAGAACAAGTCTCCTGTGAACTTATCCGGAGAGCTAGACTACCTAGTCAGCCTGTTAGATGTGATGTCCGTTTCTTGCGAAGAACAAAACGCTACTACTGAGAGCAAGTGTCAATTCCTCTTTCCGTTGAAGGTTCTGAAGGAAATCTACCATCTGGCAAATAAATGCTATTATGTGAAATACGCAGTGATGTACTTCTTATATCATGTCTACCTGGATACTGAGAAAGAGATGCTACACGATGAAGACGAATATCTCAGTGAGATCTACAAGAATATGATTGAGGATTTAAAGTCGATAAAGAGAGCAGGATGGAGTAATCATTACGTTCGAACAAGCAAAGGAAGGATCAACAGCCAGAAAATTGAAGAAATTCTTGTGTTCTCTGAAATCATGCGAAATTTAGGATGGTTCTTTTCGAGATCACAGTCGAAAGAGCTCCCTGATTTCGACGAAATACTGAGAGGGGCTGTGTGTACAGCCAGAACTTTTGCTGATGATGCGAAGGATTACAAGCATCAAAAATCGATTGGCAAGCTGTACTATATGATAGACAAGCATTTCAAAGACAAAATCGATGCACTTCAACTTGGGGATGAAATGCTTTCTTCGAAAACATTAAATTTCAAAGATACAGCTCACGCAGAGCTTACAAGAAGAAAAACAATGTTGACTAAATTGAAGCCAGAGAATAAAGAGGAAGAAAAAATTGACATCTCTGATGCAGAGACTCATGCACATAAGTTCTCATCAAAGATCGAAACTTTAAACCAAGAAGCGTTCATTGTTTCTGTCGAACTTGAATTCAACACACTTATTCATAAGCTCGTGAACATTGAAAAGATCTCAGAACAGGAAGAACCAATCTCTTTCGAAAAAACTGTCACAGCCCTCAAAGAGCTTGTAGAAAGAGATGAAGACCCTCTCGATGATGAATTTATAGCCATTGCAATCAGAATATTCAGAAAAATTATCGAGAGCGAAGTACCTGGAAATAAAGCAGCTGCTGAATGGGAAACCAAAGACTGGCTTCCGTTTGCTGAAACAAGAGTGAAGAAGAGGCAAAATGAACTCACAGCATTTGGGGCCGTAGAGATGGTGTGCAAGATGCAACCGGTTGTTACTAATCCATTAATTATAGAAGAACTTATTCTTCTTGCGATAGCTCTGCTTGTTGGTGGAAACGAAACGTCTCAGACAGCATTTTTGGAGTATATGAAAACTGACAACCAAAATGACTATCTGAGAGCTTTGAGCTCATTGATCAATAGAAATTTTACGGAGTTGAAGATCGAAATGCCTCGAATTAACGACCGCTATGCTAGAAAGAACCTTTTTGGAGAAGAGGATGATGCTGATGGCAAACCTCTTCCCAGCAAAAGAACGACAATTACTGCATTCCAAACAGAGGTTGCGATTATTGATGACGATCAAATACAAGATGAACTAAAACATTCCGTCGATATACTTGTCAAGCTATTCAAACTACTCCAGTTAACTTGTGAAGGACACAACCTCGAATTGCAGAATCATTTGAGAACTCAAACCGTAGCTAATGGAACAACTAACGTCAAATCATTCGATTTTATTACAAATTCTGCTATTTGGTTTGGCTCTTACATCAAATTCGTGAATACCGATTGCCTAGAATTTGGTGACCAATTGCTCGATTTCCTCATCGAAGCAGTGCAAGGTCCATGCCCAGATAACCAGACGGCGCTGGTTAGTGCGAAGATTATTAATTTCTGTATGGATTACGCAACAATGTTCCAAAAGAAATCAGAGCAAAAGAAAAGAGGTTTTGTCACTGAAGCAGACTTGGAGAAACTCACTGCATCAATTACTAAAGCAATGAAACTGTTGTACTCTCTTCTCGAAGGAAACACGAACGAAAAGATTATCAATCAGATGAGTCATCATATCGAATTCAAATACTTACTAAGCAAGCTTGAAGAAGACTTCGAGTCATTCTGTAAAAGACAGAGTCTGAACTCGAGAATGAGGATAGGCCATCTTAATGATCACCTGAAAAATAAGGAGAATTCATTTGATGATCAAATCCTAGAATCTTTTGGAGTGTTTATTTTGCTTCAAACACTGGCTGACCATAACAAGTCCATTGAAGAACTGATCAAGAAAGTCACTGAAGATAAGAAACTGAAGAAAGCATACTCTTTCTTCAAGTCAAATACCTCTAGCATTGAAATCATTTTTAATGAGCAACACATAAAAGTATATTTCCCTGTGTACCCAACCACCCGTTTCCTCTCTCGAACGAGCAGGAAGAAACTCATGGATGAAGTAAATCGTGAATCTCAAAACGAGAAATTAATCAGTTTAATCAACGCAAGAAGAGATCTTTTTGATGAAATGGAGCATCTTTCCAGATTAAATGGCTGGAAGATCAAAATTACTTCAAAAAGGTTCAATTACCTTCGAGATATCTCAACATTGTGTGCGTTGATAATCAATTTGATAATTCTTTTTACTTATTTCCGAGAGTTTGATGACTCTCTGGAGCACGGAAGAAACGGGATGTTGAAAACATCCTACTATGAACTTTTTGGAGGAGACACTCATTCCGCAATGAAAGTGACGAATATTATATGGGGCTTTGGAATTGTACAGCTAGTGAGCTCATCCTTCATGCTTGTGTTCTGGTTTATTCTGAGGGTTCCATTGATGTTAAAACAGAAATGGAGAAAACTAATCTACGATAACAAGAAATCCTTCAAATTAGAAGATAACATTCTCAAACCTGCAGCAGAAGAAAATGAACATGAAATTGAAGACATTAGTGCCCAACCTACCACTAAAACAATGCGATTGCTACTGACCAAAGGGCCAGAACACGCCGTATTCCATAGAGAGGGAAAAAGAAACTTTGGTAACCTTTGGACCAAGTTAGCTTATTACTGGATAAACGTCTACTTCGTCCTCTCTGACGGATCATTCAGGTATTTTATTTTCTATATCATCGTCTGCGTTCTGGGACTCTTTGGGCCGAACTTGGTCTTTTCTCTACATTTGCTCGATTTTATGGTCCGCTATAAAAACCTTAGAAACATTGTAAGAGCTGTTACTCTGAACGGAAAGCAGCTGCTTCTTACTTCGCTTTTGGGTGTTATCTTTATTTTCGGATACGCAATATTTGGATTTTGGTTCCTCGACGATATGTACGTTAATGGTGATAACGAACGAACATGTTCATCAATGTTGCAGTGTTTCATTGTCACATTGGACGATGGATTTAGGAAGTGGGCAGGAATTGGAGAAGTTACCGCCGATCCATCATATGAGAGCCATACACGCCTTAGATTTATTACCAAAGCCTTTTGGGAGCTCTCAAACTATATTATTGTAGGCAACATCTTCTTGTCCTTGATATTGGCTGTTATCATCGAAACGTTTAGTACGTTAAGAAGGATGAAAAAGGAGCAAGAACATGACATGCACAACAAATGCTACATTTGTGGAATTGAAAGATGGAAACTGGACAAAAACGGAAAAGGGTTTATTAAGCACATTAGCAATGAGCATAATCTGTGGGATTACATTTATTATCTCTATATGTTGGAGAAGAAAGACCCATTGGAATACAATGGAATTGAAACGTATGTGGTAAAAAAAGTGTCCAATGAAGAAAATGCAGAAGATTCTTCGATGGAGGAAGATGTTTCTTGGCTACCTATTGGAAAAGCGTTAGAGTTAGTTGAAGACGAGAATGAAGAAGAAATGGATGGAGGAGGTGACGAAGAAGGTCATCACCACCACTAAAGTGTGAGAATTTATATAATATTTGCAATAATCAAAAAGTATTGATTTCCTTGTTTTGTGTCTTCTTTAACTGCTGATACTCCCAAAAGAAATATATATAGAGATATTAATGTTGTGTAGGTATGTCATCTGCTTGAAGTAAATTTGTCAGTGCTAAGTAAAAGCAAATGAACAAATCTATACAATACTCAAAAAAATCCTACAATTCATTATCCGCATCAACAATAACATTCATGTGTTGAAAATACTAATACAGGGATCGATGAAAATAATCCAAATGGGAAATGGATTCCAGCGTATTTTCAGATTAGTGTAACTTTTAAACTTTGCTGCATATATTCCCTGTGTTTAAGCGCTTATTTGAAGTTGAAACTATCTAATGAGACTCAACGAGTAAAATATAGCAATTTTTCAATCGGTATTTTCGAGAAAGGTGATTATTATATAGACACTTACTCACGATTTAGTATATATCATATGCAATGCTTACACTCTGATCTTCTGACTGACTTAAATCCAATTTAGTCTTTCAAATACTTTAATATTTCAATTTGCAACTGCTTCTGTTTTTAACTTTATTGAGAGTTTCGAGCCGCATTTTACTGAAAATTTATTTTAAGTGAGGTATTTTAAAAAAAATAAAAGCGCTTCAATGGAGTATTCGAATTGAAGCCTAGGCACTTCTATAATCTTTCATTCTCACACAGCAATGAAGAGCTTTTCGCAGATGGTCAAGTGAATGAATGTGAAGTAAAATTTTTCCAATTTTTTTTTTTGATTGAAAAAGTTCATTTCTATTGAATAAATGTTTTTATTATTGGTCTATTTCATTAACTAATTTATCAAACACTAATAAAGAAAATATTTTAATTCCAGAACTCATTGTCCAAGCCCAACGCTTTACTTTAATCATTTTCGATTTATTTGAGCTAATTTGTGAACGAAGAATAATGGAAGCGGAGAATTTATCAAAAGCTGAGAAAAACTCGACATTGGATGACAACTTCTACATCAAAGGACGCAAAATCTTTTTGTACAAGCTGTTCGCTCTGCTTGAGGTACCGAATAAGGCAATCTAAACTCACATTTTTTTCAGGAAAATGAAAATCCAAACATTATGTGCTGGACTCCAGACGGAGAAAAATTCATCATTAAGGATCCTACGTTGACTGCCAAAGAAATCCTGCCGAAGCTTTTCAATCATGACAAATACTCGTCATTTACCCGACAAGTAACAAAAATACTTCTGCCATAAATGTGAAATTGTAATAATAGCTGAGTTTCTATCGATTCAAAAGAATATCGGATAAGACAGGCAACAGAATCTATTACCATCCATATTTTGTGAAAGGCAAAAAGTATAGCAGCTTTCATTTGAGAAGTGAGCTTATCTATCATTAGAGAATTGCTGGAAAAGATTGAAAGAGTGAAGCATAAACAAAGTTCGAAAGGTGTTGAAGATGAGGTGACGAGTACCGGGAAAAAAGACTCGGATTCTGAAGTAGGTGTTAAATGGATTGCTGGTTCTAAACCATAACATTAGAAGTTGAAATTGCTTAAAAGAATTTCGACGTTGACTGAGCAATTGGAAGAAGCTAGAGGAACTATTAGAGAGCTGGAGTTGGAGAATGACAAATTAAAGCTGCAGATCAAGCAATTGACCTCGTAACAATCAAATTTTTTAATTTTGTTGGTTGAAATCATATTCTGATATGCAGAAGCAAAGACAAACGTTTGAGTGATTTACTTGAGCAGAATCAACTCCCTCAAGTGCCTAGATATCTTGATCGAACGCGTTTCAAATCAAACCAGCAGACTTTTTTCAATCATATCGTACCCTCCATCACAGGTCTAGAGAATAAAGAAATGACTAAAATTTTGCCGATTAAACCCACCCCAAAGATAAGTATTGATCAACAATTGAAAGAGGTAGTTTCTTGTTCTTCTTTGCTGCTGAAATTGACAACACAATACGTATTTAGCAATTTGCTGTGAAAGGTCAAAATCTCAATCATTTACTACTCGCACCACAGAGACCACGATTTTTAATGAGCAAAATCGTACCCAAAGACACCAATGAAGGCGAAAGAGCAGTAGTAGGAGGGGGTAGTCGAATCCCCAATTCGGGAGAAGGCGGATCGAACCATCGAGTATACTGTTTATCCGATTTCTTTGATTTAAACATAATCAATTGCAGCAGATGCATGAAGAAGAGGTATATTTGCAAGCGACGGGAAGATTGGAACAGCCTTTTGATCTTGAAGATTATTTTAACGCGTATGCTGATTTCCATAGTTCTGCATAAGATGATATCCGGGCTGTTTGAAGAAAAGGTGTTTAAAGAAAGTCTACAACTGAAGACTGTATTTTATAATAAATATACCATACCATGATAGATTTAAGAATTTTACCTGAATCAATCAGGTCGGAAATAATTCAATATGTTTTATGGGATTTTTGGATCAAAGTCGTATTTTCATATTAGAAATTTCATAAAATGTTATCACATCTCTCTTCATATTTGCGAGTTTTTTCTTTATTTCGCAAATTGAGTGGTTGTACAAAGCTACTTACTACATATGAGCTTTGTGAATTGTTTCTATTTGATCGAAAACTAACAAGAGCAGTTCGCTCGAACTTTGAATTTAAATTGTCTCTAAAATAATATGCTTCTAGCAAGAGGCACAATTTACGAGAAGATTTGTATCATGAATCACACCTCATATTTGATTATTCACAGAATACTGACGGTATTCTTCCAATGAGTGTGTCATGGAAGCATTTGGTTGAA
>ENA-UOUE01000351-UOUE01000351.1-compost-metagenome-genome-assembly--contig:-NODE-351-length-38323-cov-8.203734_pt1 | contig 38323 bp, 28 predicted proteins | sample MGYA00238146_ERZ747223 | MGnify/ENA primary metagenome ERZ747223 (study PRJEB28781, sample SAMN06268865) | compost metagenome | isolation source: single cell | place: USA: California, Emeryville, Joint...
ATTGATAGCATTGCTTGCATCGTTTTGTTGAAGTATCTGGATAGGAACCAGTAGGGCAGGTGCTTACGCAAGCATTGGTAAAGGGATTTAAATAAGTAGTTCCTGTGCAAGAGGCGCAGTTGTTAGTGCTTGGGCCGTAACAGGTTGCACAGGAAGTGTCACATGGGAATAGCACAATCTGCAATGAATTTAATCCGATAGCCTCGTTCGCGGCGTCTTCATTGAGAGCTGCACTGAATGATATTGTTATTGTGTTCGCAGTGTGAGCAAATATGTTTGTGAAGCGGTCAAATCCGATATCATTGAAATTTCCTTGCCCACAAAATTGCAATGGACTCGGAGTAAACACCCATCTTTCGACATAAATCTCATTCCCATCAGCATACACATGAAAATATTCAGAATCCCACGAGTCGATGAAATAAGCTCGAAAAGAAACTACAACCCCATAGTGAGCTGGAAGGCCTGAAAATGTTTTTTGACTCGTCCCTCCATTTCCAAATACACCACTGCCGCCAATCATTGACTCTCCACCGCATGAGCTAAGTGAATTTGGTGACCAGCCTGTGATGGCTCCTTCAACAATAAATGCGTCTTGAATAACTATTGTACCATCATTTGGCTGTGACACTAATGTAGCTTGGACTTTTGAGAGATTATTGGTGTTAGCAATGAAAATACTGTGAGTAGTTACCTCCAGGAGAGAGTATCAATGTTAACAGAAAACAGAAGCGGATTATATTTGCATTGTCTAAGAGCATGTGAAGACAGAGTGAATTGGAAGATAATTTCAATTGCAGATAATAAATCTGGTCTTCTAATAAACAATCGAAATTAAAATAAAATTTTGCATTAACTTTGAATTTTCTATTTGGATTTCATGAATTTGTTTTATTTCTTTATATCTCTGAGGAGAGAGAGAGTATACGTATGACTAACATTAAAAGATACTGTTTAATTCATCCGTAAACTCAAAAAATATCTGCCCATACTTTTAATCTTTCGAACCAGTCTGTGCAAAGAATAAATCAGAAATACCTAGTGGAAGAGGAAGGGGAAAAAAATACTTCACGCGAGAATCTGATCAGATATTGTGCTTAAAGCAGCCCCAAATGTGAGGAATCAGCCTTAGGGATCGAGTATTCCTACGACTGCGTCGAGGAAATAGAAATCTTTTTTAAAAAGAAATTGAAGAATCATAATAGACTTGGAGTAATTCCACAGAAATGAACTGATGATTGCCATGAAAATCAGAAGTTATGGAGTATCAGTTAGGAGAGTAGATTTGCACTGTTAGAGAATGAAACGTAATTTTACAACCCAAAAAGGAACAAAGTAAACCAATATATTGTTTTTCAAAATCAATAAATTTTTTCAGAATCATTGATTACTAAGAGTATGTCTGTTCATTTTGAGTGAGAATTCAGAGACGAAGTCTCTTGTTCTAGACTTTCTATTTTTACCCGAAGCATGGTATTATCCTTGTATAACTCTTCATTCTCGACGTGAAGCTCTGCGAGTTTTTTCTGAGACTCTGCTAACAGTGACCTATAGTCTTGGATTTCATGCTCATATTGCCGAACTTTTGTCTTTTCTTCAATTAAGATTTTATTAAGCTTCTGGCATTCTTGCACAAGTTTTTCATTGCTTTCTTTTAGACTAGAAAGCTGCGCTGCATAAGAATCATCCTCTCTTTCTTGAGACAAATTGGATTGAATCGGTAAAGACTCTTTCGCTTTTAGCTCATTCATTTTCTGCATTACTAATTTGGTTTTGGAAACCATTTCCTGGAGACTCCTCTCAGATTTTCTGAGTTGTTCCATAAGGTCAGCTTTTTCTGTTTTTTCCTTCTCCAAGCTCTCACGAAGACTACAGTTCTCTTTTTTGAGTTCCTCGATTTCTGCCTGAAGATCAATTGAAGAGGTGGAAGTGGCTCCTCTGTCATCCACTGAGTTCATTAAAGTTAGATTCGAATATTTTGAAGCAAGTTGGAGATAAGCGTGCTCAAATTGGGAACATTGTGTACGAAGTAGTTCGATTTCTTTGTTTTTCGTCTCTATCATCTCATGTAGATGCTTATTTGTGTCTTTAAGAGTCTGGATATACTCCTTTTCTGACATTAATGCAATAATGATGAGATTAATTTTTTTAAATTGATTGATGAAATGCTCATAACTACTAAAAGTTTGGTCGCTTAAATTTTTTCTTAAATCATTCCTTTGAATCTGATTCTTCCGCTCTGTGCTGAATGATATATGAAATCTGAGTTCACCAGCATTCTAATTCTTAGCATGAACGAGTTTGGATTCCCTTCATAATGAGGAATTTAAGTTGATCTGGATTAGGCCTGATATATTTACTCATATCTCTGAAAACGAACCCGAAGTGATTCTGAAGTCTGATTAATTACAATCTTTTGCGAGCATTTTGGTTTATTGTAAAATCAGGTGAGTTGTGCTAAAAATACAGAGATAACTCTTATAGAATCAACTACCAATGCAAATATGAAAAAACACCTAATTTTACTTGAAAGTTTCGAGATGACAAACTCAAAAAACAACTTAGAGAAAAAATAAAGAAATAGTTGACATCAAACGTTTGTTTGAAACAGTAAGTGCTATAATTATGAACTAAATTGAATTAAGGGTATTGAAGTTTGGGAACATCTAATTGTTATTTTGGTCTTTTTCTGTTGGTTCTTCCTTTTCGTCTAGGCATTTCTTTCAGTTCATGTGCGGAAATGAGAAAAAACCTTGATTCCTTGTATAGGAGCAATAATATGGATCACTATTTTGGAAAGTCAGAGACGCCCGAAAGTTGAGAGGGAGAAAAGGATTAGGGGTAGAGAAAGGCGCAGGAAGGACATTTGGCAGGAGGCAGTTATTTGTTGGATTCAGTCGGCTAATTAAGTTCAAGTTATCAACTGGATAGTAGTTTTCAAAACTCGGCGATATCCCTCGATTTTCCGGTTTGTAATAATGCACACTTGCCGACTGAGGCGAGATTGGCTCCTGATATTCGTTTTTCTTGTATTCTATTTTCAAACATTCCTCCTTTTTACAAAATTGGTGCTTTATCACCGATTCGTTTGTCTTGAAGTCTTTTTCCAGTTTAAGCTGGGGTTCCTCTTCATTCTTTAATGGATTTTCTTCACTCTTCAAAGGGTTTTCTTCATCTTTCAGCAAAAATTCTTGCTTAAGTTCTTCTTCCTTTTTTATTTTATGCGCTTTAACTAACTTCAATTTTCTTTTTCTAAGCTTATGAGGTATTTTCTCAATTCTTTGAAATTTTCGATAAACCTCAATAATCGAGCAAGTGGTTGTGTAACTCAGCTTCATATCTCTTGAAACCTGTTGCAAAGCGCCAAGAATAAGCTTTCAATATATTATCTTTACCTTTGCAATCGTTTCCTTTTCTACAACGACTCTTCTCACCACTTCAGCTCTTGTCTCGTTTGAAATTTTCTTATAGTGCAGTTTTCTTTTTCTTTTCGATCGAGAATTCGATTTTGGCTCGCGCTTCTCGAGAGAAGGGTCTGGCCCAGCTTTGCCAGTGTATTTCTGGGATCTTAGACCTCGGGATTCCATCTATTCAAACGTAATTTTTAGAATTATTAGATCTGAGAGTAAAAGTGTTTATAGCATCGATGCTTGATTCTAAAAAATTGAGTTTTGCTTGGATAGCTTCAATCTAAAACCATCAAATGCTTCTAACGGTTATAAAGCGTCGATGCTTAGAAGAAAAGGATTTTTTTAAATCAATCAAAATAATATTTCCAGTGTAAATTAATCAAATCACTGTTCTGATTCAAATCCCGATAATTCAAATTTTAAAGATGGATGACCCATAGATTGTAAAATATTCCGAAAGGCAGGCTTGCAATCGTAACAGATTCTTAATCTCCATACCTTCTTCACCCTTTTTCAAAGTATAAGACTCCAAAATGAAACTAAATCTCGTAGCTGACAACTTAATCCTAAGCTAAATTACTTAAGAATCTCTTTAATTGTTTTAAGGCGGTTCTCTTGTTGCCAATGTCAGTTTTTTAAGACTTTTCGCAAAAAACTCTTTTTCATGAAAGGCAATCTTTGATAAACCTCCGTTATATTCAGTTCCTTCTATAAAAAATGTGTTCAGAAGCGTTTCTTATTCTTCTCACTTGTGGGACTTTCTTGGAAAAAGCTAAAGAAGGCAGAGTGGCGCTAGGAAAAAACTAACAGAAAATTTTTTCTTATGTGCAGATTTCTTTTAAATTTAATTTAGCATTCGAGATAGAATTAATTATCGGAAAGGTTCAGTCATTAAAACCAATGTTTTCGATATCGAGAGACTTAAAAACTGAGAAAATTGGGCTGAAACTAAGAGAAACGATGCAAGAAAGTCTGGGAATGTCAGGATTAAACAGAAATTATGGAAGAGGCCCACATTGCTATCGAAATAATAAAAATGCGTTTCCAAATCAAAAAAATTTTTCAAGATTGAGTTCGTAAATGTTTTCTTGGCCAACTTCACGCAGCATCCTTCTGAACATTGGTGTCTACACAAGGCTAGGGAGCTTTGTACCTTCTTGCTGACCTTGAAAATCTTTCCTGTTAATCTATTCTTTCGAATCACCAGGTCACTGCTCATTTTACAATGTGGAATCAACATATCTACCAGAAGATTTTATTGTGTCTCAGTTTTCAAATATTCATCCCAGAAGATGTTCCCCTACATTGAGCCCCATTGATTAAGTCATTTATCATTGAAAACCTGTGGAACTTTTCTATTGTGAGTCTCCATTGAATATTAGAATAATATTGTCTGGAAACAAAGAATTACTGTTTTGCTGATGAATTATTAACGATTGAACTCAACTATTCATGAGCAGTATTAATATAGTCCTAATTTCATCAACTTTACCTACTTTAAACAGTAATTAATCTCCTTTGAAGACTTCATCAGTATAATTATTTATTTCTCTTGCTGTCTATTAGACTGAAGGGAAATCTGGAAATGCATGTGAACTACAGATTTTACATCCCAATGTTTATTTCCGATGAAAGTTCTATATGATTAAGTTAAACTTTGTTGTATTAATTTCGGATGAAGAAGAAGATTAACATAAAAACCGTCGATGAGCAAATTAAACATTCCTTTGGTTCTATACACAGCACCGAAATATTTTTCAAAGATACGAATATTAGATAGAAAAACATTTCAAAGAATATATTATCATGCAGACATAACTTTTTTTAATTCTATGTGATACCCAGCTAATGTTACGAATGTGAGATCATCAGAAGTATTAGAAGTATTGTGATTATTCTTCTATACTTATAAACTCCAATTATTCTTTTGTACAAGTGTGAATTGAGTAGCGTCACTAGCATCATCTGAGTCGAAAATAGAAAGGTCCAAATTGCTATCCATGTCGAATTCCAGTTCTTTGGGATCCAACTTTAAGCTATTATCACCACTGACAATTTTCTCGTGGCTGCGACACTTGAAACGGAGTTCTTCATTCAATTTCTCAGGTTTATTGATCATTTCTAAAACCGACGCTGGTGTTTGCTTTTTCATTTCTAAATTTTCGACTAAAACAATCGGAGTGTCTTCCTTTTTGATCTTCTTCTGAAGGTGATTCTCACCAGATTGATAATTTGGAGTAAGAGTTGCACTTGTGAGAGTTAGCAGTATAGAGAGTGTGATAAAAGGATCACATTTTGGTGAGCCTGCTTGAAAATACATCTGATTCTGTAAATTTTGGAGTGGTGCGTTTGTGCTCTGCTGGTCTACAGAAGAATCCCAGTGAGAATTTGATGGTTTCCATGCACAGTCTTTCTGAACGCTAGGCTTTCTTGCCTGAGATGTGCTAGCGTTCGCAGTGCTATCGCTCTTTTGATCATCGGCTGTGACTTTAGGTCGAGGGCCATAAATAAATACGCGTGCCATTTTTGAGTATTTTTCTAATCTGCTGATAGAAATGTTTTTTTGTAATGGAAATGTTGCTGTTGGTATTCAATTAATAGATCATTTAAATATTCGCGTTATTTCAAAAATTTAACGCGTTTGATCCGATCGGAACTCTTTAAATGTGTAGTTGCAATTATTGAGTTTATGATAACGCTTTTCTATTCTTAGAGAATGGCTCTGATTCGCTTTGTTACTGTTCGTAATATTATCATGGATCCCATGCTTACTTACTTATGGTTGCAATATCCCCATTGCTGTCTATCCATCTCAAGAGCAACTCAGATGATATTGCTAAACTATTTCATGAAACGACCCTCTATCTCACTGATGACGCTTTTCACTGCTATTGAGGAAATTTCTTTCTTAGGAGATTTAATAAAATCGTTCCAAAAAAAAAATGGGTATATAATTTTGAATGATTTACTTTTTCTAAGGAACGGCAATTGTGAGGGAGTAAAATGATTGAAAAAACTCGGGCCGTCATAAATTCTCAAAAGTAAAGGCCTGAGCAGCATCAAGCACCGCATTGAAATTAACTATTTAATGTTTTGATGTGAAATAACATTAGAAATCATATGATGTTAATTTCTCAGGATCAATAAGCCTGCAATGTTGAAAGGAAAAGAGTACTCCTGCCACTTCAAACTTTTACTAGAAATTTTTTAATAATGTCTGGTTATCCTTTCCATAGAGTATGCTATATTCGTCAAGGTGGGATTTAATGTGAATTGGCCAGTATTTGCGCTAAATATCTTCGAAGATGACATATACTTTCATCTTGACTGGCAATTTAAGAAATTTCGAAGTCTAAAAACTTATTTTTTCAATATTGATCTTGACTTGACTAACTTAAGAATCATACCTCATGAAATCAAAGTGCGACTTTTATAAGAGTCAGCATATCATCATATCAGAAAATTCGTAAAACATGTACAATATAAATGCTACAAAAAAAGCCAGCTCCAATTGGAGAGAGTAGGTGATGGCTACAAGGAACAAAAAAAGCTACGAAAAGAAGAGTGCCAAAAGAGGAACAGAACGATGATGCTCTAAAAGCTGCGAAAGAAGTTCTTTAAACCCAAGCTTAAAACGAGACCTCAAAAAGTGGCAAAAAGGAAAGCTACTATACGTCCTAATGCTGAATTTCAGGAATCAGAGCCTGGAAAAAAATAATCGATCTTCAGAACACTTAGATAAATTTTAATAAGATGATCTGGAGACGAAGAAGAAGGGAAGAAGAGGACCAAACAGAAGACCAAGAGTCAGTTATAATGCCTGAAATTGCTACAAGAGGAGAAATTTCTTGAGCTGCTTTTTGTTACTTGAAAGATAAAGTTCATCTCTATTGTGGACACCAGGAATAAACTCGTTGCTGCTGTGCTGGAGGACATAGTCAATTAGCAAACAAGTTCTGCATTGTTCAGTGACTGCAATCCAATACAAATAAGAATGAATGTTGAGTCTTCAAGTGATATGGAAGAGCAGAATCTGCAAAACAATCGGTGGTGAAAGGACCATGCAAACTCTTAGCCGTGGTTTCCGAGTATGAATCCAACATTGATAGCAAGATGAAAACGGAGGATATATTGCATTCTCATTAGATAACTGAAAAAATACCAATATTTGATAATCTGACTTGATGAAGTCAAAAACTCCAAATTTTATCGTATTTTTACTTAGCCATCATCATCATTTCAGCAACGTAAAGCAGATTAACACCGGAATTATTATCATTATCAAAGTATATTTCGATAGTTTCAGTAATGCGGAAGTTTAATCGGCTGTTTAGAAAATGATACTTTTCTTCTTTTATTATTCTACTTTGGGATGCTTTTCAAGAGTCAAGTACAGGCAAAAATCACACTCGAGCTCATTTCTGGGAGAAATTTTGCTGTCTCTAATAGCATGTGTTTAATTCGTGACCGAAAAGAATAATTAAGATATTCACTTTTCTAATTTAATCAAAGAAAAATAACCGTGGACAGAGCTTTCGTTTGTAATCTCCCTTTTTACGCCTTGATTTTCTATATACTCTCAAGTAAGACACCTGATTACCTATTGTTCAGAGCTATCGATTCCAAGATGACACCATATATTATTGTATATTCAAATGCACAAATTTTTTTCTGTTTGTTCGACTTTCATGAAGATTATGTGTTTTATACCCCGAAAAACGTATCTCATTGTCATAGTCTTTGCATATTAGCGAGCATATGGCGATATGTAAGTTATTTTACAAATATCGTCGCAGATTTCACTGTTTTATAGGAGAAAAAGTTCCTTAACTTCAATTTTGCTCGAAAATCCTCCAAGAAAAGATCTTATGCAGCTTCTCAAAGTTTATATGGCTTCTCCGAAACGATTTCAATTTGAAAGAAAAAATTCTCGACAAAACTCTCCCTAAATTTCGGCAATGACTGAAACTTATCGAGTGCTCAATGCTTGAAATCTTTTCCTAAACAATATGACTTTAAAAATAACGTTTCTTCTATCTCCCATCGTCAAATAATGCCTCTCTCACTCAATTATTTTCCAGTTTTGAAGGCAAGCGTTTGCCAGCTAATGGCATGGTATTGAAAGGGATTCAGCAAATTTTGGTTTGAGTTCTATTTTAGAAGTTCACTGAATACCGCATTAAACAATTCAGACTCAAAAAGATGTTCTCATGAATTTTAAAATCTGTTGCAGAAAATCCAAATTCTGCATTTTCTTCCATTCCTTGAATTTTTTGACCAGTTAGAATCCAACTTTTAAATCGAATTAATTTAGATCAATGAGAAAGATGGGAAGCTCACAACAGAACTATAGTATTACATCATTCCACTGCATTAAAACGCGCTCAGCTGGCCTAGTTGGTCCAGGCCGAAGGTTTATCAGAAGGAAGCCGTCAAAAAAAACGATATGGATATCAAAGACCGGCTACCTGATCGTTCGATTTACTTTCTTTTTTTATAAAGTCGTTAGTATTTAGACTTCAGATGTATTGGGCTCGATTTGCAAGCGTAGTGAGGACGGCAGAGTTATCTATTTTGTTCGATATCTCTTTTCTTTCCAAAATGTCTTCTTTTAAAATCCCTAATTCGTGCATCGAGTTCTTTTCAGAATGAATTAAATCCAGAACGATTTTTTATAACTCGCTGGATTTATCTCGAGAAAATACGAAAAGCAGAAAAAATTAATTTATTCGAGTTAAACAAATACCGGAGCTTGTTTGAGTCGTTAAGAATCGTTGATTAATAAAAGTTAATTAATTAAAATCGACATTCAGACCCCAGTCCAGTCAAATTAATACCGCATATTATCTAAATACTTATGGCCGGTTAGTTCTCGAAAATTCCTTTCGAAGTTTTTCAGCACCGCAAATCGCAAATTTAAATGGTTCCCCGAGCTGCCAAGTGAAAACCTGAATGGAAAGATTTTTCATAATTAATATCATTTCACAAGCTTGAAATTGAAAAGAGAAGATGGAGTCTCACATTACCGAGCATGAGCTGACGTCTAGAGAAAGCAACATAACAGGCAAAGTTTCAAGAGAAGACCCTCAAGAAAGCGTTCGAAGTGAGGATGCTCAACAAAATTTGAATATGAAGTCGAAGAAGATATCCCGGCCGCGTAGCTTGAAGCATTATAAACAAGTATCAGATGAAGACAGGCAAGAGATTATCCGTAGAGCAGTAATTGAAAAGGAAAAACTCGCTAGGGTATGCATTACATTGTAGAATTGTCGAGCTTATTGAATTTTACAGGTGGCAAGAGCTTTAAATATCAACTACACAACAGCAAATTCAATTGTTAATGTTTATCGCAAACAGGGCAGGGTAAAAAAAATTCCACAGAAAAATCGAAAAAAGCATCAAACAGTCAATCCAGAAGCTGTATCCAGCCCTAAAGAGCAAAAATCTGTAACTAAACAAGAAATAATTGAGGAAAAAAAAGACACTACTGTGGATTCAAAGTTAGATGCTTGCAGTCTCACAAACAGCTTTCGAATAGAGGACATTAAAGAGATCCAAAAGTCGCGGTTTCATATCCCTAGTGTATCGAATGAGTTGAGATTTCTCAGATTTTCGAATAATTCAGATATGGGCGATATAAACGCAAATGGTCACTTCCCTTCGCCTTCTTTGGGTTTGAATTTATCGCCATTAGCTGGATATCAACGATTGCAAGCATCCCAGAACTTTTTATCGTCTTCGATAAATCCAAATTTCCAAATATCATCTCCTACGTTGGGTGAAATCATGCATGCTTCAAGAATATTAAGTCTTTCGGCAAATTTGCAGAATGTTGCGCTGAATCCGCTGACCTTTCCGAGGTTTCAGGACCCCAGGCTACCTATAGGCTATGTATCTTCATTGCATAACGTAGGAAATGTTCAAAATCTTAGGAATTTTTCGAATCTGCAATTTTACAATTAAGCGGTTGCTAGTTGGTGTTTTTAACTGTATTACTATCGTCATCTTTAGTTATATATCCTTGCTTCGTCAGAAGGAAGGGCATTTTTTATTTTTTGGATCCATGAATTGGATTAATAAGAGCTCAAATTAATCATTACCAACCTAACAGATTTTTCGAACTTTTACCAATGAATCTCTTAGGCGGATAAATCAATAACAAAGCATCATCAGGCATTCTTGTGAACGCAAGTAACTCATGAAAAATAGTTTATTTCAATTTTATCATTATTCATTATTTTTTTAATAGAACCTTGAATTGGGTGATGAACATGCAGAGTGTCGGCAATGGCGCGTTTCTGAAGAATATAGAGCCTGAAGGTGTGCCAGTTGGAATATACATCTGCTTTGATGAGACAATATTCAACTGGAGCTCTTAATTAAAATAGTTTGATAGGAAATTAACTCATAAAGTACAAAAGACTTTTTTAATAAGTAAAGTACATCAGCAAACTCTAAGAGGGAAAAAAAGGTCATTAAATCTTCCAGGAATAAGTATCAGCGACTTAAAGATCGTAAAGAATTAGAAAAAGCTTTTATTTTGATTTCACAGCAACATGCTCAAGGCCGTCGGTAACATTAGCGACATATGCTGTTACGAGAAAAATGCTCTCAAGATGAGAAAGAAAGCACTGTCTCTACTGTCTCTTGATGAACAAGGATAACGTACAGACTGGAACTGCATTTGAGAGAAAATACCCAAGAAAAATTTAAATTGGAATTTGCATCACCTCAAATATTTAGAACTTTCTTTGGAGTCGAACTTTAGCATTGGCTTGTGAAATCTCTTATATGGAGTTAGTGAGAGAAACAATAATTTAAGCGAATGATGAATATTCATTTGTGGGTTGGTTAATACTATTTCGAAATTAGGTCGGAATAGAGGTCAATCTATCTTATTTTTCAAGCAATAACCGAACTTTGTCTTGGAGGGCCATAATCTGCTCTTTCAAGGCTTTGTTTTCATATTGTACCACTTCAACTTCTTCCATTAATTCAGCATTCTCTGCCTTAGAAACTTCCAGCATCTCTTCCATCATTGCCACCTTCTTATTATGTTTGTCCAACATCTCCTGCTTTTCATCTTCCCTGTAGTATTTCTCCTCCTGCATTTGTGCTAATTCGCATTCTAGTTTTGCGATGACATCACTCAAGTTTGAAATCTGAGCTTCATGAATATCATCATCCACTAATGATGTATTCTTTGTTCTCAGTGAGCTAATCTCTGAGTTCCTCTGTTGAAGATCCTTGATGTGATTTTCGAGCTCCTTAACTTGATTTCTAAGTATTTCGTTCTCTTTCATTAGAGTTGTATCGTTTTGTGAAGAGATAGTCTTCTGTCTCTGGCCTGACCCAACTGTTTCAAGTTCATTCTGTGGTTTCCTCTGAATTTGTTCAGAATCTGAGAGAGTTTGCCTCGAATTACTAATCCATCTCCAATGCGTCTTTGAGTCTTCTGTAGTCTTCTAATTCACACTGATATTTCTTTAATTCGTCCTGCAAACACTCATTTATAGTTTCACATTCCTTGGTTTTGAGTGAGAGTTCTTCAACTTCCATTTTCAATGTATGAATTTCTTCTTCTCTCTGACACAGTTGCTCACAGAGTTTTTCTGTTTCTTCCAGTAATGCTTTCTTTTCTTGTTTTGGTTTTATGGTGTTTCCTGTGCTAATTGTTGAAAGATCTTTTTTCTTGTTGCTGCTGGTTTTTGCCAGCAGTTTTGAAAATTTTGCTGTAAATTCGGAGTAAACTCCTTCAAATTCCATTCGTTTCGCTTTGAGCATATCGATCTCTTGATTTCTTTCAGCAAGTAGATCTTGCAATTGCATATTACTTTCTCAGAGGGACTGAATATAGCCTTGTTCTGTCATTAACAAGAGAGATGAGCCTTCTGAGAGATCTGTAAATTTATGTAAATTCAGGATTAATTTTACATCTGACTTTGACTTTTTAGTTGATCAGATCAGATCTCAGAAACAAGTGATGCGACAACGTTTAAATTCATGTCCTTGGGCTTACAATTAGCCTTATTTCATGATTGTGTCTCTCTTTCATTACCTGATATCTCATAATTTTTCACAATTCTCGCAAAAAGAGGTTTTGATCGTGGTCAGCGGCCTAGTGAAATGCTCTGAAGTTTGCACAATTTAACAAATGCATGCATATGCTTCTATTATTACGAGTTAACAATCAAGTTTATCATCTTTTTACAGAGCGATGAATTCTGTAATATATATAGATGTACTTTCTCTCTCTCTTTGTAAACCCTCTTTTCAGAAAGTTGAATCTCCCAATGAGTGTTAGTGAAATAAGCTCATGTATCTTGATTAGATTTTTTTTCGAGTTGATTCAGGAGAATTAATGTTACAATCACGATCTTCAATAAAAACGTCATTCATAAACAATTATAAGATTTGCATCATCAGAATATTTAAAATTCTTCAGAAAAAAAAAATGGAAAGATTGAGTCTTGTCGCAAATCAGTTATCTGGAAAAGGTAAAAGCGCCGGAGGTATCGTCGATTCCTCAGTCGACTTCTATCGCTTCTACGACCTCTTCTCTCAAGAGGAAAGAGAACTTGCGAAGAAGGTCCGAACCTTCGCAGAAACAGAGATCGCACCAATCATCAATGAATACTACGAAAAGGCAACCTTCCCTGATGTTCTCATTGACGCCTTTGCAAAGTCCAAGCTCACTTCGATCTGCCTTAGCAAACCTTATGGCGAAGGAAAGCCACCAACTGCTTTCATACCAATCATCACCGAGCTTGCCCGCGTTGATGCGTCTATGGCCAGTTTCTTCACCGTTCATGCAGGCCTCGTGATGTACACTATCGAAGCTCTGGGGGATGAAGAACAGAAAAAGCGCTATCTGCCTGACTTTAGAGATATGAAAAAGCTTTCTGGTTGGGGCTTAACTGAGCCTTTGATTGGCTCAGATGCCAGTAACCTTGGAACTACTGCAACGAAAGTCGACGGAGGATATAAAATCAACGGAAACAAGCGGTGGATTGGAAACGCTAACCGCGATTACCTCATTTGCTGGGCTCGAGACACACAAACTAACAAAATTGGCGCTTTCATCATCAACGTGAAGAGCCCAGGAGTCCGAATAGAAGTCATCCAACACAAACTCTCACTCAGAGTCGTCCAAAACTGCCATATCACACTCACCGATGTATTTGTACCAGATGAGGACAGATTAACTCACGCAAAAGACTTTGCTTCCACTGGAGAAGTTCTTCTACACTCAAGAGTTTGCGTTTGCGCCATTGCAGTCGGTATCGCTTTGGGTATCTACGATAACTGCATCAAATACCTCAATAATAGAACTCAGTTTGGTGTGAAGCTTGTATCTTTCCAACTTGTGCAAGACAAGCTGGTGAGAATGATGGCTAATATTCAGGCGATGCTCTTGATGGTGTGGAGAATCTCGAACCTGTATCAGGAAGGCAAAGCGACGATTGGTATGGTAGGCATGGCGAAGGCTTGGTGCACGAAAACTGGAAGAGAGGTGGCTGCCTTGGGTAGAGAGGTTCTTGGTGGAAATGGAATTATCATAGATAACTATGTGATGAAAGGATTTGCGGATATGGAGGCGGTTCACACGTATGAGGGTACGTATGATATCAATACTCTTGTGGCGGGAAGAGAACTTACAGGAAAGGCTGCGTTTAAAGCTGGCAAGTGAAACAAGATGGAAGTGATATAAGTCACAGAATCTGATTTAATCGTAACTCCGTATCAGCATATCTTTCCTAATAATAAACAGAAAAAATAGTATGAAATGCTTTGAAGACGTAGCTTAACACAAACTTAAAATTATCTATCTCATCATCAACTCAAATTTCCTACGTGATCCTAATTAAAATAACATGAAATCCTGATTGCTGAGAATTCAGAACGTTTGATAATACTGCTCTTCTAATAGATATCTTGATGATAAAGTTTGGATTTCAAAGAACTAATTAGGTTTTTAGTGACTCTATCTACATCCATATGACAAAAAAGTCAGCCTGTATCAGCAAGTGGAATATTACCAAAGGTTGCTGCTATCTATCTTTCTAATGAAAAACGCAAAATTCAATGATTAGGCAAAGCAAAAAAGTTAGCCTATAACAATACATCCCAATCATATCAATTGGATCTGAATTCCAAAAAAAAAGAGAAAAAAAATTGACTATCACATATATGATTAAAAATTCTAAAGGTTTAAATAATAATACAAAACATCTAAATCGACATGGAGTTAATCTCTCAACTCCTTTTCAAATTCCTAAGAATCAGTGAATTTAGAGCAAGAGTGCTCTCAGACTGTCTTTATATATCTGTGAATCTTGATGACTCCATCTCGAGAAGCGGAAACCAGGAAACTACTTTTAGCCGATAAGGCTATACACTCAATCCAATCTAGGTGGGTTTACAATAGAATTTTTCCAGCAAAAAGACAATCTTACCAGAATGGAAGTCTTTATAGGCCATCATCAGAGATTTCGAATTTAAATCAAAGATATTGAGCACACGGTCAGTGCCTCCAGAGATTAGTCTGTTGTCATCAGTCAGTGCTAAGCATTTCACCCAAACTGAAGAGGAACAGATGAGGAAAATTCTGCATGTGAGTTATTTTAAACTTACAATTCTGCGCAGAAGGCAACCTCAGATGCAAAGTACTCTTCTGCACATCGAATCCGCTGATGAACCCGTCCTCTCCTCCAGTGAAAATAAATCTTGAGTCGTTTGTAACCTTCAGAGCCCTTACATTGCCTGCAGAAGGTCATCTTAGACTAAACAGAAAATTGAATAATAATACATCGTGGAGTATTATTGAATTCTTGGAAGAGTTGGAAGTGCCGTAAATCATACATTTTGATAACGCTATCATCTCCTCCTGAGATTAAAAATCTCGAATCTTGTGTGATGGCTATTGCTCTGATGTAGCCTATTCAAAAAGAGCTTAAATCCTGATTTTTCTCAGATGAGGTGAAATACCGTCGTGGGCGTTATGAAACTCATGCAAGAGTTGCAAATTTGTGAAACGATAAATATGTATTGATTCATCTGCTGATCCAGAAGCGATCATTGCACTGTCTGGGCTAATGGCAAGACAAAGAATCCAATCTATTATGATTTTAATTCATTTATTGCGAAGAAGTAAGCAGGAAATTGATACCATTATGAGTTTCTTCTCTAGAATACAAGACTTTGTAACTAGACAGATCCCATTTAATTATCGACCGATCAATACTGGCTGAAACGAAAGCTGTACAGTCGTTAGAAACACAGAGGCCCATAACAGCATCTTTATGGCCACCTTGACTCTTGGAGAGAGTCATGATGGGCTGCTTGGTTTCCAGATTAAAAATTCTTATCCCTGAATCCACAGCTCCCGTAATGATGTATTTATTATCTGGCGTTATTGCCAATGATTTAATGCAATCTACCACCAACAAAAGATATCAGTTTGGAGTATTGTTAAGAGAAATTGCTACAATTTGGCTGGATTTGAAACACTCCATCTTGTTCGAACGTATCAGCCTTTAAAAACTTGATCGTTCTATCAGCTGAGCAACTTATGATGTATTTGTTATCACTGGAAGGTGAGATTTGATAAACAGAGTCTATTGTCAGATGAGCTTGAACTGAATAAGTAATCGCTGACCTTGATGATAGTTATCAATCACTTTAACAAATTTCCTCCCAAGGAGATTGAAAATTTTTATCTTTTTATCTAATCCTCCAGAAATCACATATTTTGAGTCCGATGTCAAGCAAATAGCAACAACAGGTCCTGTGAGGGGTTTTAAAGCCAAGATTAGAATTTTAAATACCTTGGTGCAAATGTGGGAAACTTGCTATTACTCGCTCCGTCTTAAGTGAGTAAATCTGTATTGATTTGTCATCTGAACCTGTTGCTATCAATCTCGAATTAGCAGACATTGTTTGGATTCCTCCTTCATTGGCCGATTTAATTATGTATTTTTCAGAAAGAAACAAATTTACGAGAGTGGAGATATCTTATTACTTTTTTCTGTTTGCCGGTTTTGATATCAAAGACTCTCATCGTGTTATCAAAAGACACGGATATGATAATTCTGTCTTGCTCTGCTAATACAAAATTTGTAATTCCATCTTTTCCGAAGAAAAATGACGATTAAAAATTAGGCAGCTCAATAAAATACCATCATGAGCATATTTTATGTGCAATGATCTTTTCGTCGGAGATTCAAGGTCAAGAACCTTGATGGATCCATCATAAGAAGCAGAAACCAAAAATTTGTTATCATTGGTAAAGGCCATAGAGCTCACGCTTCCTAGGAGAGAGGAAAAAAATAATTTCATACGATAAAAGTATGAAGCAGTAGAGCACCTCTAAAATATTTCTCCTGATGGAGTAGTTCGGTCTTATCATTCGCAGAGAACACTTTAATGCTGCAATCTTGGGAACCTGATGCCAAGAATTGCCCATCCTTTGTAATTGCTGTCCCTGTCACAGAATCTTCTCGGAAATGAGAGCTTTGAGGCGAAAAACAGGTTTACTTTTATGCGCGTTGATGATTGTATAAATCACCTTTCTCTGTTTAAAATCAAATAATTTCAAGCTGCAGTCCGCTGAGCCGCTGACTAAAAGCCTGTCATCGCCAGACAACATGCAAGAAAAGACGCAATCTGCATATCAATCATAATGACCATTAGTTTTTTTTTGAAGTTAATACCATGATGTCCATTAGGTTCACGTATTAATCCCTCACCATTGGTTAGACTATGCATTGGTGCCAAGATCAACGGAGCTTTCATCTGATCAGGAGAGGATAAAGTGCTTAAATAACTGTCGATTGACTCGCTTGATTCAAAAAGCAGATGGTTAATTATCTGGAACGACTCTTTGTTGCCATGTACAGCTTGAAACTCATCTTCCAAAATCTCTCTTAGAACTTGTTTGAAATCAGAGATTCTTGTAACCTCACACTTTTGAAGTGCTTTGATTAAGTATTCATGCATTCCTATCGCTTTAAGGGCAAGAAGCCCCAAACAAAACGTATCATAGTCTTTTATCTCATCAATGTCATCGACTGCAAATTTTTGAATGTCAAACGCATTGTTATAAGCTTCGCAGTTTAATCGAGCTATTTTGTCGTTCAACGGAACTAATAGCATCTGGTTTGGGGCGGGGAAAGCAATACCGTATGTAAAATTGTAGCAATTCTTGCTATTTTGAAAGATATTCCATTCATCTAAGAAATTATTACTTGAACTCATATGATCTCTTTGAGCGGTCAATCCTAACTGTATTTGCTTGACGAACGAGATAAGTTCTGTTTCAGAAAGGAAGTTTTTTGTTTCGATTCTCTCGAGCAATGTGCATTCTGCATCATATAAGACACAAATCTCTGATGTTTTCATTTCGGTTAGTATGAATCGAATCGGCTGGACAGAAGAATGTGTAAATTTCTGAAGATGTTGCAGGAAAATGATCGTTTCGTTGAATTTCTGCGATTGGATTTGGAAATATCGGACGAGAAAATCGCGATCAATACAAGTGGGTCTGCCGATTGCGAGAACCGAGGTTGCCGATCGTCGTATCGCAATAAATGAAACGAATTGATCAAATATCGTTGGATTTGTCTCGATTTCGTTGATTTTTTGCATATCGGATAATTTATATTGAAGATATTCAGAAAATCGAACAAGTCAACAAAGACAATTTGTGAATTAGATAAGATCTCTTCAGAAAAATTTAGCTATTCACAGATTGAGGAGGACGAGCCGACTTTTTTCAAATTAAAGTGATAAGAAAAAGGAGTTATATGCAGCTAGGTTAATCAGTAACCATTTGAAAGGTTTAGGAGCAGGGAGCAAAAAGTAAGGCACTATGCTATCCTGAGCATGAATTTTAGTAATTCATGTCGCATCGAGCAGTAAATTGAAGAGATTTCTCAGAAAAAAAAATTAGCATTAATACTTTCATTAACGTGCACAGTTTTAATTTGATTGGGTTGAGTGCTCAAGTAACTACATGAAAATCACATCGAACCTGCTCAATCCAAATTGTAATACTCTTCTCATATCAAATCCTTAGAAGAAAGATGATTTTACAAGTAATTAGAAAAATTTTCAAATTGCTCTCTATTAAGTCTACAATTAATTGCGAGCTTGTTTCAATAAATTCTTCTCTATCATCGAACAGAGCATTTTTAGCGCATTTAACCTTGATAATAGGTTGACAATTTATTCTTGGTTGCTAGCACTTTTTACCTTCATGTAAATTTTGTGTTGCGAAAAATTAAATCGCTTAACAGGACACCTTAGCACTCATTGAACGAGCTAGACTTTGAGAGAGATCTTCTCAATACCATCATTGGCGCAAGCCCTATATGTTTTAGTTGAATCAACAAAGTTATATTAGAAATCTCATGAGCAAAAAAATTCCGATTTAGGCTGTTAGTGAATTAAAAGAACACTTTGAATTAAAAAGTTCTTTTATCCAACTGCTTTCTGAGACTCATTGTAGAAATATAAGATAGTTGATTGTCATAGAACGCGTTTGCTTTGAATTGAATGTCCGAATTGGGCCCTCTTTCCCTAGGCATGCGATTTATCCCTCTAAAGCTCCATTAATCTGAGCGACAATAGTTAGAAATGCTCTGTAATTAATGCTGCTCTTCTTAGCGTGTCCTGAATTTATTTGCAAAGCTGGAATTTGAATTTGAGACTGTACTGCATTAGTATTCAAAATTTCAAAATCTAATGATGCAATACATTTTCCTTTTTTTGACCTTGTTAAAAATAACACATTTGCTTATGGTCCATTTGCTTTGTAAAGGCGTTTCGAGACCATTTCCACAACAATTTTACAGTTTGGAGTTATCATCAATTTTTTTGATTTAGAGTTTCGTCAATTAATTTTTGCGTTCGAACAATTAGGAACGTTTTTAATTAATCCAACTCTCATCGATTAATTCCAACTCTCAGCGATTAATTCCAACTCTCTGCAACTCCTTTAGCGTTGGCCAAATTATTAATATCCATCGGATTTTGCAGAATTAATTTTCATACAATCCATTGCTCCAACGCAGTGCCAACTCCTGCTTTCACCTCCTTACTCGACGAACTAGAGTGCTTCCATTAATCTACATTTTCACAGCAACCCAGCATCCAAACCCAGTGCTGAGTTCCAACATTACCTTTCAGACATATTACCAATGTATTAACTTGATATTAGCTCATTAGATGCAATCATGAGAGCAAAAAATTTGCTTGAGTGCAAGGTTGGATATATGATTTCCAGAACAGTGAACAGCAGGGCTGATTTCCTTGACTTTATCATTATTCATGTAAGATTCGAACTCTTCACTAAAAAATATGCTCTATGGTCAAAAGAAAAGCTTCGAGAAAGCCTAAATTTGATTCTCATCACAATAACCTCTAGATATTTTTATGGACCACGCATTTTTAAAAAAGCTGTTGCGCGTTGTAAAATAAATTTTATCTACAACGCAAATTTTGGATACTTACGAAATTCCCACGAGAGCACACTGGAAGCCGAAGGACCTTGTGTTCTAACCACTGCGAATCCGCTGGAATCAATGTATCTCAATAGAATAGCGCCGAGAAATGATGGGCTTGCACCTCTGTTATGGATCTCCGCACTAGTGAACATCATATATTAATAATTAAATCCACCGCACGAATATTCCTATATTGCCGAAAAATTTCGCGAAAAATTAAAACCACGATTTGATTTTTATAATTCGATTACGGAAAAAACTGACGATTATTAAAAGCCATGCATTTTAAAAAATTTTTTGAACCGATCGACGCGAATCAAGCCCGTTGGATTATTTAAGGAGTTGTAATAATAATAAGTTAATTTAAAAACAAACGAACAAACAACCAAAAGTACCCCTCAGCTACATGTTTATGGACTTTGCTGAAGAATACGGCATTGAAGGCATAGAAGGCATTGAACTTCAGTCTGATGAATCCAATAAGAGTGTTCCAATGAGAAAAAGAGCGAGCTACGTGTATCATCACATCTCCAATGAAATCCGAGAGGAACTGGTTAGAAGAATTATTTTTGAAAAAGAAAAAATGACCAAGGTATGAGCATTTATTGCATTGGGCGATTCCTAAAATCAATTATTAGGTCTCCAGAGAACTCAAAGTGAATTACTCTAGTGTGAAAAGCGTCATTAATACTTATAAATCCCAAGGGAGAGTGACTAAGATCCCTCATCGCCTCAGAAAATGCACTGATAAGAAGAAAAAGACGCCAACAGCCAATTCCGATCAACAAATGGAAATTGCTTCCAATGACCAGAGTTGCCAAATGGATACGCAATATTCTTACTCCTATTCAACATTAGACCAGCCACTTAACTGTGAAGAGAGCCAAGTTAAGCAGCAATATCTTTCAAACGAGCCCGTATACATCTATGAAAGCTATGAAAGAGGAATCTACGATAACAATCAATTCGTGCAAGAAGATATGTCCTATGACAGATTTTACCAATTTAACAGCGGGCCAGAGCAGAATGTTCAAAGATGGGAGGATCCACTACTCTCCCAGATGCAAAATTTTGCAGCAAAGCAACTTCAAACCATCACTGAGTTAAATTCATTCCTTGGCGGGAACATATTTTGATTCAGTTGAGGGATCGTTTCCAGATTGGCAATCTTAAGTTATGATACCAATCAGGACTGTAGTAGCAAAGTGATTTCTAAAATTGCAGATTTTAGGCAGTGTTTCATATTTTTTTTACTATCAGTTTCATCATTTATAAGTTTTCCAAGGTCGCTAACGAGCTCCTTGCCATTAATTTGAATGTTTCGAGAAATCTCAAACAGTTTCTTCATTCATTTTTTCAAACTGGTGATAAACCAGGAAATGTAAGTGAAAGTCACGAAAACAAATTATCTTACATATTCCATTCAATCGGTTTTCGACATAGCTTGAAGATCATTCAAATTTTTTTTGTCTTAACCTTCATCTTGGCTAGGCTCTGAAGAGAGCAATTAAAGGATATCTCCAATTCTCTGCTCTTGATATCAAGATTTTACTTTTTAGACATCATTAAGACATTTATAGTTTCTCGGTTGTTAAATAATTGATTTTGCCCTTTAGAGCGTTAGTCCTTACTGTGAAATTACGAGCAGCGTTTCAATGTAAAATTCAAAAAATTAATTTCTTTCAGTTGCTGAAAGATTTTGAGAAACTTTCAGCTCATCTTCTGCCTAGAGCCGTTAAGACTCGGGAAGGTGCTCCAAAACTAGTCCGTTGATAGGTACGAGCAAAATTACAAATGCTGTTAGAGAAAATTCGATTTCTAAGCTAATCCTATGTTCATTCTGCTCCTTTCATCAGATTCAAAGCTTCTTCTACTCGCTGTCATCAATAAGAGAAGGATTGAGGTTCTTTTTTGCTTGTGTTACCAGGTCCTCATTCAAACCAAAAAGTTGAGTTTGATTTTGCAAATTGTTTGGGTATACAATTCCAAGATATGAGTGATTGCGCCATAATTCCATGGTAGTTAGACAATGAGTCCAATGCGCAGTTTGAATTAGCAAAGAACTAAATTTTTTTCTCCCGACTACCCATATAAAAGAGCGATTCGATGTTCTTCATTTCCTTTACAGGTTCGTCATAAATTTAGCCAGGATGACGATTCATTCGAACATTAGCTCTTAGAAGATATGCTACAGGGCATATGTCGGGTTCTCGTTGTAATTTTCGGTCCAATTATCTCATTTGAATATCAAAAAACCTTCAGATTGGTTTTAGTGTGTTTCGATGCGTTCAATTCACGCTTCAACACGCTGGTTCTTTCTTCAGCCTGGAGGTTAGAAAATTACTGTTTTTGGGATATGTATCTTTGTAAAAACTCGGAAGGAAATTTGTTCGTATTCTAAATCGGCAGTTAACTTTTCAACAAACCGGACCGAATTCTCAAATGGTTGAATGACACTATTAATCAGTTAAGACGCCTTGTAAGTCAGAAGAACGTCACGGGTAACACAAGATTACTCTAAATTTACCTTAGCATCTCCGTTCATTAAACTTCTATATCTTTAATCTTCAAGAAACAAAGCTACTAACACTCAATTGGAAGAGAATTTCAACTGATTCAGGAAAATTTTCAGGAAAATTCACACCGGCTCACCAGCTCATACAACTTTCACTCTCAAATAATCACGGGATTATTTCAGATAAGGTTTCTTTGATGATCATTCTAATTAATTGTTCGTACTTAAAGATACTCAATAATCACAAAAAGCATGAATTATTAACATAAACAATAAACCTTAAGAATAGCCTATAACATCTCGAAAACGGAGACCCTTAAAACCTATTGGTAGATCCTGTGTCCAAGATATCCGGTGGGTTGTCTGCAAGAGTCGATATCCCTTTCAATTTCCGATTCTCCACTGACAAAGTCTTAAAATTAGTAGCGCTCTCAGCGTTCAGCTGCCTCAGATGATCAATCTTTCCCCTAAGCTCATCACGTTTCTTCTCCAACTTATCTACCATTCCTTGGAAGTCCTGAATCTTGAAATTGAGTGAAAAGACCTTGCGATCAGACTCCTCGAGCGTGTCTCTCACTTGGCCTTCTTCCTGAGTAAGTTTTTCGATCTCTTTTTCTAAATCCGTAATCTCAGCGTCATGAACGATCTGCTGGCTGATGTCAAATAGAGACACACTATTTATGTCATGCACAACTTTTTTAATTCTTTTCTCGCCTTGCTCAGCTCGAATTTGCTCTATTTGTCTGTTAAGCGCCGCGTTCTGTTCCGTATATGATCGTAGTTCCTCCTTCAGCAGCGGGATCTTCCTTTCCATCTCTTCCAGCATAGCCTTATGGCCATTGAGTTGTTCGCGTAATATGTCATTTTCACCTTTCTCATTGTCGTAATGCCCTTTGAGAGTGGCGTTTTCTTGCTTCAAGGTGGTAACTTCAAAAGTGTTGTTTTGGATTCTGAGTTCAAGCTCAGCGTTTCCTAGCGTCGTTGAAATTAGTGACGATGACTGAGCGCTGAGGTCAGCACAGTTCTTTTCTAATTGGGCGCATTGAGATTTGAGAAGCTCTATTTCTTTGGCCTTAGCTTCGATGAGGTTTTCTAAGTGCTGGTTAGCGTCTTTGAGATTTTGGACTTCTGTCATTGTTAAGATTAATTATTCAATTTGATCGAGGAGAGAGTATTAAAATCTTATTACAATCATCGAAAATTCCTATAGAACAATTTTCCATGGCGCTAAAGGCAGTAGATTAGGAAAAAATTCACATTCGAGTAATTCGAGCAAAGATTAATTCAGATATTCTGTTTTTCTTAACTGTGAGTTGGCATTTCATGTTCGAATTTTGGAGAAAACTTTGCTCTCAATAATGATCTAATGATGATTAGCTCAGGAAAAATATCACTCTCACATTTACCGATGTCTAAACCTCCGCGCGATTCTTTTGCTTTTTTTCGAGCTGCACTGCAAAATTCCAATGGAAGATTTGATTAAATTAAAAGATGAGTTTTTTTCGAATCGAAATTACTGAGTCCCGGAAGTTTTTTTAATCTTTTTGAGTTTTATGAATAGGAGCGAAATTTACGGTTGTAAGATTCTTAACCTCCAATTTGAAGCCTTTTCGGTTTGAAGAAGATTTAGCTGTCGAAAGTTTCAAAAATTTGTTTGATGTTTATCAATATTTTATGAATCTTGCTTGCATTTCAAAGGTTTGAATAGAGGCAAGATAGTGTTGATGCAGTAGCATGTGACAGACGGATAATTTCTCTTAGAATTAGATTTTGATAGCACGTTACTTTGCGGACGGAAGGGACGATTATTTCATTTTCTTATCAGAGAATTAGAATTAGTTGTTCAAATCTATATCTTAAGAACTTTTTCAATTTGTGTTCTCTCATGTCGAGACCTGACGTTTTCAATCGTCAGTCCTGTTATGTTATCAAAAACCAAATAATAGTTCCCATAGAATAGATCACCACAGCTATTTTAAGCTATAAATTTTAAGTAAAGTCTATTTCCTATTCGAAAATTCCAATTCACCTCTGAGCAGTGGAAACAGCGGATCTGTGATAAACTCTTCAATGAGAGAGATATCCAACAAATCATTCTCAAGCAAACACGGTTTGCAAACCCTAGATATCCTCTTTTCTTCAGCTCAAAACTGAGAAAAAAATTGAGCTCGTATTAAGGACTATTCAGAACTCAACGCAGAATAATAAAAACCTTTGTACCCAAGAAAACTTTCATACATCTGCTCAAAGTAATTTCCCATCAAAAAAACTCACTAAATATCTATAGCTCTAGAACATGTCAGCAGATATCAGTCAGGTCTCCACTGAACTTGTTGAAGAAGACGTCCCAGAACACGGTAAATTTTTGTCCCTACACATTCCATCCTACAATTTATCCTCTTAGCAAACCAGAACGAGCCAGAAGCCACCGAGCAGGAATCAGCAAAGAGTCCCACCAAACTGCCTGTCAAAACACTCGAAATTGAAATGACGAAAGAGGAACCTAGCTCCCAATTATCAATAAACACAAAATCTCGGCCATTGCCCTCTGTCGAAGCACAGCTGGAAGAGGTTGGAGGCGAGCATAAGTACCAACTGAAAGTATTTGTCATCTTTGCAATACAGTGGATCTTAGCCGCATTCGTTATTATGGGACAACCTTATTTATTTATGTCGCCACGGTTCGAATGTCAAGATCCACGAGACCCTTCTCGTGTGATTGAGTGCACCGAACTTGAGCAAGGCTGTAAGAAGAAAATCGTGAAACCTAACTCGCAGCACAGCGTGGTGTTCGAATTTGGATTATATTGTGAGAATAGCAATTTAGTGTACATTGCGAGTTGTATTACGTTCACTATGGCTGCAGTTTTGTCTCTCCTCTTTGCTCAATTCGCCGAATACAGAGGAAGGAAGCTCGCTTTGTTGTGCGCATATATGCTAGGAGCCGTTTCAATCTTTTTGGCCCCGCTAATGTCAAATTACTGGTATGTTGTACTTTTTTATGGGTTGGCTGTGAGCGGGTTTTGGTCTTACACGACGATTACTATTGTGTTGCTGGCAGAAACCTCGAGTTTGAAGTATATGCAGTATACAACAACGGGACTTATGATTATTTGGGCGAGCTCTGAAGCGTTGGTTCCGCCACTTAGCTACCTGTTCAGAAATTGGAGAACTTTCAGCATTATCTTCATTGCGCTTCCGGCGATAATAAACTTCGGTTTCTTCTATCATGTCTATGAATCTCCCAGGTAAAATACTTTTTGGCTTGAGATTATGGTTAACTCGGTTCATTTTGCTAGATTCTTGATGCTGAAAAATAATTTTGGAGCTGTGAGGGAGATTTTACAGAAGATTGCTGAGATCAACGGGAGAGTTGGTCCAGAAGGCACAGATGAGAATGGAGACATAAAAAACGAGCAAGAATCAAATAAATCAATTACTACAACGATAACAACTGCAGTTGATAACGACAAAGACTCTACTAACCATACTGTGATTGTTGCGAATAAAACTGCAAATATGCCTGAAAATACTGGCGTTGCTGCTGATAATCGTATCTATACCTACCTTGATCTGTTCAGATACCCGTCCGTCCGCAGGATGAGCATCGGAGCATTCTTGCTATTTTTTGTGTCAAATTTTTGTTATTATGGCACTTTGTTTGCCTTGAATAACCTTCATGGCAGTATCTACTGGAATGGATTTTTCATGGCTCTGGCGGAATACACAGCTTACCTAATTTCGATTCCCATTCTCAAAAGAGTGCCTCGAAAGAAAGTTATTTTAGTTACTCTCGTCTTGACCGTCCTTGGCAGTATCGGACTCATTCTGTTCAGCAACCCTCAAGCGAATTGGTACTGTGAGTTGTATGGGCAAGATTGTCTTGACGTGAGCATGGAGAAGGTATTTGCTATGTTTATTAAGTTCAATGTTGCTGTTTGTAACACCGTGCTCTATGTTTACTCGAATGAGTTGTTCCCGACTGCAGTTAAGAGTCTTGGGTTGGGTTGGGTGAACACCGCGACAATGCTTGGGAGTTTACTTGCCTCAGCAAACGAAGCGATAACGAATCGGCTTGGAGTGAATCCAATGACCACGTTCATAATCCTTTGTATCCTCACGATTATTTATTTCAATGGAATGCCAGAAACCAAAGATAAGGCTATGGAGGATGAAATAGAAGAGTTGAAAGAGAAAGGGAACGCTCAAACTACTATGAATGTTGCTTAGAATATAAAATGCATTTGGATTTTATTGTTTGTGTGTATGTTCAGATATTTAATGGTCTAAAGCATTGGGCTATGTGATATTAAATTTCAATGGTCGACTGAAACTATTCTCAAAATTGATGTTGTCATTTTGGTATATCTAGAAAAGAGAGTTGGTTCAACAAAATATGAACATGAATTATTTATATTTTATGTATAGCAATCGCTATTTACCTTTAATGCAGCAGGAAAAAGTACATTCTAGGATTTCTTTGTCTTGAAACTCGAGTTCAAAGCCTGACTTTACTTCTATTTGTTTTAATTACATTCTGGAATCTCAGAGTTTTATTTATCGAAGATGCTGAAAGATTCAGAATTCCAAACTTCGTTGACAGGCAGCTTTATCTCAATCGTTGGTATTCGGAAGTCTAAACTAACTCTCCTCGCAATTACAAAGCTCAAGGAAGATAACAAAGACTATTTAGCACGCTTTTTGAGAGTCAAACCCAACGAATTCACAAAAATCTTAGCTCATCTCGAAAAATGCCAGCAAATTGGGTCTCCTGGAGTTCAAAGAATCCTTAAATTGGTTAGTGACTTCGAAAACTCAGAAATTTGTATACTCTACGAACCTGGATACATGTTGCTTGAGAGAATAGATGCTTGCAAAAAGCTATCTCCTCGTAAATTGGATATATTCTTGCATGACATCCATGCAGGGCTACTTGCTCAGAAAGCAGCACTAAATACAGAGAACAATTTTCTGGATGAATGGAATATCTTCCAAAGTCATGGAGGATTCTGTGTTGGAGCCTCGCTGCCATCACCTGCTTCAGAAATACTGCTTCCTCTTACGAAAACTTTCGATAAATACGATTGCGTTGAATATCAGAGCCTTGACACTATATGTTTCGCACATGAAATGACTGTAAAAAACCACAATCTCGATGTTTTTTGTTTTGGAATCATGGCGCTTCGTGCAATTGGTATTAACGAGTCCTTTGAACAAATATCTTTGTCTGCTGAAAAATCTCTTGCTGAATTGCTTGAAGATAATACACAGTTCGAAAAATTCGTCGAGGCTGTTGTTCAAGAATCACAAAAATCCTATCCTTCGAAACAAATTAATGTGATAGCACAGATGCTTAAATTCGATGAGAAAAGAACTATCAATGATGTCTTGGATGGGTTGGAGGATTCTCCTAATACCAACTTAGATTCAACGCTCATCCTCGCAAATTTTCACAATTTTACTAATGGTGAGATTATTAGAGACGAGTCTCAGATCGCCGGGCATCATGGTAAATTCTTCAATAAGAGAATGAGCAGCGTACAAATTAAATTTCTGGCACTTAGACACTGTCTTTAGCATTATGTTGACACGGGACAGCAAGTTCCTTGTGAGTGGGTCTTCTGATTGTTCATTGAAACTATTTAATTTCAAAGAAAGAAAGCTTGTGCATACCTTTAATAATACTCACAAAGGTGACATTGCAGAGTCTGAGATCTTTGCTTATTAATTCTGTTGATTATGATGACGCTAGGAAGCATTTTCTCAGTAGCCATATCTCCTGACGGATCGCTGATGGCTTCAGGTTCACAGGACCGCAGCATAAAAATCTACAGGACGAAGGAACTACAAACAGCTTATCACTTAGAGAAATTCCATGAAGGTAATAAGGCTGTTCTTGTAACTAACTTAATGCTGGATTTAGACACGATAAGCTCGTTGTTGTTTACTCCTGATGCCCGTTTTTTAATTTCCGGATCATATGATGCTACAATTAAGGTTTTGAATCTTCGAACTTTATATCCTGAAACAATAAATACTGGGCATGAAGGTACTGAGTCTCTCTTTTTTTCTCTTCAAAGAATAAATTGCGCGTTTTCAGACGGAATTACTTGCCTTGCGCTGATTGATCAAGGGAAAACTGTTGTTTCATCTTCTTTCGATTGTACAGTCAGATTTTTTGATTTGAGATCAGGAATTGTGAAAAGAGTTCTCCGTAATATCCACTCGGGTAACACCTCAGGCATGATATCTAATTGTACTTTGAATGACATTGTTAGGCTCGATTTTTTCGATTTCAGTCAACAGAAATTTGCTGGCAACCGGTTCTGCAGATCAATCTATTGTTATTTATTCTCACACAACTAATAGAGTGCTTGCAATTTTTAAGAACGCTCATCAAGGTGCAGTAACTGAGTTCATTTAACAGATTATGAATAAGTTTATAGGTCCAACAAGAACGGTTTGTCTGACTTCAGATTCTCAATATGTGATTTCTGGGTCAACAGATCACCATATTAAAATTTTTAATATACGAAACCGAACCCTCTATCACGTGTTCGAGAATCTTCATCAAGGTAAACTATGAGGAATTCTAGTTTTTTAACATTTCTTTATCAGATAGAGTTTTTAATATCATTCGTACTTTTGACGACCACTACGCAATAAGTTGCAGCGTCGATGCTACAATTAAGATATTAAATCTAAAAAACTTAAAGCAGGATGGCGTCTTTGAGATCAGACCCAACTGTAATGATTTCTAATCATGGATCCATTTTCTAATATTTTCTATATGAAACAGATGCTGTGAAATCAGTTGCGATATCTCCAAATAGCAAATACCTTGTGACAGGTGCTGCTGATTGCAGCATCCGAATATTCGATCTCGAAACCAAAAAGCCTGTGCACATGTTCGAAAATGCGCATAAGGACTGGGTGATGGGACTCTGCATATCATCGGATAGCAAAACACTTGTCTCATCCAGTCCTGACCAAGCAATTATTGTATGGGATTTGGTCAACTTTAAGAGAAAAATCGTCAACGAGCAGCCAAATACAGGTGATTCCCCCTTAATTCTGTCAGTTCTAATGAATTATATTTCACAACAGGATGGATCCTATGCATGGCAATAACCCCTAATGACAGCTATATTGTGTCTGGCTCTGGTGATAGCTCAATTAGGGTTTTCAATTTCGCTGACTTAACTCTGTTCCACACTTTTTACCATGCTCATGCAGGTATCTTTATGAGAAAGAGCCACCTAATTCAATTAAAGGGTTTATTCGCTGTATTGCTGTATCAACAGACTCGCGTTACGTGGCAACCGGATCTGATGATAGGACAATCCGAATGTTTGATTTGATCAACTTGGGACTCTATCTAACAATAACTGATGCTCATCGAGGTAAATGATTGAGGAAGGATAGAAAAACTAATTTCACCATTGAATGAAAGAGAATGTTCGGGCTCTGGTGCTCTCCCCTGATAATAGATTTTTGATCTCGGGTTCTGAAGATGGAACGATCAAAGTGTTTGATATCGTTGACAGAGTCTTATTCCATCGGTTTGAGTCGATACATTCGCGTAAGTCAAGTGACCATGAGTTTGTCTGAGTTAAGGACTGGCTAGACTGGATTAAATCACTAGCGATAAGTGTGGATGGCAAATACGTAATTTCTGGGTCTTCAGATCACACTATGGCGATACTTGAAGTGGAGAAGAAAGTTGTGAGGAAGAAATATGATAAAATTCACTCAGGTAATAAAACGGCTTCAAAATGTTAAGCAACACTAATTGTGTAAATTAGATTGGATCCAAAGTGTAATATTGTCTTCTAAAGGAGATATTGTTGTTTCTGTCTCAAGAGATGCTTCAGTAAAAGTTCATCGGTTCATTTCCTCAGCAGTGTGCTAGAACGCTCTGGTTTTGTGATAAGTTTATTATGTATATAACCCTCCATTTTTGCTGAATACAATCAATTTGAATAGCAATTTGTAAATTGCTATAGGAAATTTTAGAGAGATTTGGATCTGCTATATGAAGAAATTTGGGCGATTAGTCCAACAAAAGAAAATCATTGACAAAGTTATCTTTTGCTCAATTCCCAACAATACTTAAGAAGCAGCTCCTTAACACGTATTTTTCTTTTTCCAATCGAACTCTCAAGAGGACATTTAGTTACTTTGATTGATATTTGTCGGTATGAAATACATATGAAAATCGAATTTCCTTTTAATTTTGATTTAGAAATACATGAATAATTTTGTAATATAAGAGCGACAAATCAAAATATTTTTATCAAAGCTCTTCAATCTTTTTGCATTGCCCTTCTTTTGAGCTTCCCTTTCTTCTTCGTTTTATAATCTTCTTTTCTTTTTAATTTAGCAGTTTCTTGAGTTCTGGATGGAATTTGTCGACTAAAAATTCGATAAAATCTAGATATTCTCCCTACAATAAAACATAAGACTCTTTGCCTCATCAGAAAAAATTACCTGCTTCAGCCCGAAGCTAATTGTATATGATCCTTCAGCTTCTCGCTCAAGAATTTTAATTACAAGCTCTCTAAGTTCATCGTCATCGTCCCTCAATTTGAAACTTCCCTTAATCTGATATTCTCCCATTAGAATAAGCCACCTACCAAATTGTTACCTTGTAGCCCTTTTTACTAAGAGTAAAATCTTGAAGAAGATTATTTGATGCCACCGTCAAGCATTTAAATAGATAAGCCGGATCCGCTGAGAATACCAATGCAGTAGGCGATTCTTCAATATTCCCTCCATATTCTACAGTCATCTTATCAAACTCGATCGAAGCATCAAGCTGCAGATCTGCTAACATCTGATCAATATGCTTTATACAATTTATAAGCTTTTCCCCGTCAAAATTAACGTTGTATTACCATTGAGACATCTCGATAAGCCTTAAAGCCATTGAAAGCCCCTTGTCCTTGTCCCGCAGCATTTTCTTGAGATTCTTGAATATGTTTCATTTTTTCCTTCTTTCTCTCCTCTTTCTCGGCTTGGAAATAATCGTTCAGCTGACTCTTATATCTCGCAAATTCTTTGGCTACTGTTTCATCATCGGCCACCTCTCCTTTATACCAACTGCTTTCCTTGATATTCTTGATCGTGAATCTCTTCGCTGGGTCTGCGACAAAGATATTAGAGCACAATGTTTTGAAATCCTCTGTATAAAATCCGGGTCCGTGGGTTTTTTCTTTAGCTGAGTCATGGTAACTCCAAAATAGATCCGGTTTCTTCGCAGCGAAGAACTTGTACCATGAATCGGTTTGCGTCGCCTTTCTGAATGGTGGGTGGCCTGCATACATCAAAAACAATATTAGCCCGCAAGCGAATACATCAACAGGCTCAAGGTCATATCCTCGACTTGTCTTCATCTCAGGAGCTTGGAAACTAAATCAAAATGAGCATTCTAAGTACATATTTTTTTGTTAAACCTGTCGGTTCCAGCATCAGTGTTATGCTTGAGTTTATCAGCGATAGTCGCCCATCCAAAGTCAGCGATTTTGAGATTGTAGTTTGCGTCTAGCAAGATATTCTCAGGTTTTAAGTCTCTATGCACCACGCCTTGCTTGTGGCAATACTCAATTGCAGATATCAATTGATGAAAGTATCTTCTGACGATTGGCTCAGGAAAACCTTTCTTGTTCAGCGAGTTTGCGACTTTCAGAAACTCGAACAAGGTGCCTTGCTCAGCAAGATCCATTACTATCACTGAACGTTCCAATTTAGTGCCATTTTTCTTGGTATATATAGCTTTGGTGTCAAATGCGATGAGATTTGTGATATTTGGATGCTTGAGTTTCTTTAGAATCTCAACTTCCGCCATCATCTCTTGCATGTCAGTGCCTTTGGAGTCCAAAAACTTCATAGCCACGTGCTTTTTGGTTGTCTGATGCTCGCCCATTTTTACACTAGCAGTGATAATAAGGCTTTGCTAAAGTTATATTGCTTTACGTGCCAAAAGTTCCTTTTCCTATCGTTTTTGTAACGAAATATGGCCCACAGCGCGATGATTTTTGTCTTGTTGGTTCCATGTTTGTTCGTGTATGTTAACTTAAAAATATTTTTTCCGGTTCAATTAATATAAGATGCAAGTGTTGATGATTATATACAAAATTCGTCAGAACTCCAAACTGATCAGGTGTGCCTCTTTCAGAGTCAGTATTGGTCTTGATCAAATTTAACTCCTACCTGTCATTTTTATTATTAGAATCGCGTTTTCTTAACTGAAGCTCAGAAATTCAATGCATTCACATTCTGAATGCAAAGCAAATCACAAGACTGCGACTGTTGTACAGGTTCCTGCATTCAAGAATACTTTTGTTTATTTTCATATCGTAATGTAACTAAAGTACTGTTATATTGGTAACTCTTTACATCAGTGTCCTGGTTGAAGCGGCTTGCTCTTTTTTTCCTCCTTCCTTCTGTCTCTTTTGAAATTTCTGTATATCTAAAATCCTGAGTAAAGTAACTTAGCAGTATAATTTCTGATCTGAGAAATCGAAGTTTGTGCAACTATTTGTTCTTTCTCTCATGTTAAAATGTGTCAAAATGTGATGATATCCTAATTTGTTGCTGCATGACGTACGAGGGCTATTTGTCTCGAACAAGATATTTTTTCACTTAGCATAGTTTAGCTACTCAGCCTCTCTTTAATTATACCTATTGAGCAATTGCGACCTATACGATTTTCTAAAAGTAAACTAATGCAACCAACCATCAAAACAATATTTTTTTCAAAAAAAAAGAGGCAGGAAATTTCAGTAATCGTATGTCCATTTTTCCTTAATAATTTTGTCTTCGCTTCTTTCCACAATAATTTCGTCAAATAAGGCTTGAAGCTCGCCTTTGTCGTCAGAGTTTTCATTTGGGAAAATTTTCTCATTTTCCACAAATTCCTCATCGTAGACTCTTATCTGTTTCAAGCTATTTGGAAGCCTGCAGTTTTCTTTCCAATAGAATGCGGCAATCGTCCTCAGAATATCAGAAAATTTCTGACGTATCTTATAAATTTCGTGCATATCCGAAATGGGTTGGTTTGTTTCTGCTTGAACTGCTTGGATGTATCCAAACGAATTCGCAAGCGCCTTTGCAACAAACTCTTCTGGCTTAGCAGCAATTTCTATAATTTTCATCGGTAGCAGATATCCGTCATGGAATACTCCAACAATTTTCATTTGATAGGAATAGGGAAGACTCTCTCTGATGTATTTCCCCAGCGAATTCCATAACGTCTTAAATATAGAATCAACAACATAACCTTTTTCGATATGAAGGTCATTCACCGAGATATAACACCCTTTGTCGATTTTTGTACAAAGGCCAAACTTGGCCATGACAATAAAGCATTTGTTGTCTGCTGGCAATCTAAGCCACTCTGATGGAATAGTAATATCTTGTTTTATGACATCTCCCAATTTTGGTACTAATTCTCTTCTTGTTTCAACCAAGTTGATGAATTTCTGGGCTTCAGCGAAATCTTTATTCGTAAAAAGTAAGAGCACGTTGCGTCTAAGAACTTTGAATTCTGACAATAGCTTCGTGTTTTTTGGGCGCTGGATGCGCTCTTCTTTGTATTGTTTGATGTTCGGCAATATCTTCTCGACAAACTTTGCTGAGTGTATGAAGAAGACCTCTCCTATGCCACCAGACCTTATGTCATATTTGAATTTGCTCAAGTCTGCCCCTTTAATGAAGTCTATATCAAGTACAAAAAGATTGACATATTTTGATAAACAACCGATCGCTTTATCAATTTTCATTTGAGTTTTCTCGAATTTGTTTTCTTTGGGAGTCTTTTTTCTAATGGATTGAAAGGAGACATAGATAGAAAGTAAGCTTGAATGGATGATTTGTAGCGTCTCGTGAGTTATATCTTTTGCTTGGGGTATCGATTTGAATAAGCATGAAATCTTTGTTTCTAATAGAGCTTCGTTTTTCTTTTGCATTGAGGTTTTCGACAATTTTTCAGGCGTTAGTCCGAACAAATCTCCCAGCAGCCGCTTAAAGTATAGTGAATATTCCACATAGCATTTGTCCTCTGCTGCTTTATCTTTCTTCTCAATTGAGGTCAGAACGTAAGGTGTCGGATTCTCAATGTACGGTGCCTGTTTGTACTCATGACAGCCGATGAGGAGGAAGTGAGTTCTCCCAGTTTTTGTATCAGCGATAATAACATCATCGAGGCTCTGCCAACACGCTTGATATGTTGTAAGGACATACGAAGCTGTCCAGCAAAAGTTATGAACAAATATTAGCTTTTCTTTTGGATTCTGAGAGCTTTTCAAGCGTGCTATTTCATCGCGGCAAAAGCGAATATTTTCAATTTCTTCGTCAGAGCTAAAAGTATATTCAATTCCAATGGTTGTGCCATCTTTCTTCGAAATTATTCTCCCGACTTCTGTGAAGAGGATCGGAGTGATCAATTGAAAATCTTTCGAAAGAATTAGATCAGTGTTAAATTCCTCAACATTTAAATGTTCAAGCAAACAGTCTTGTTCTGAATAATGTGATGGATCAGAAAAATAAAGAGAGATAGTATGTGTTGAGTTTGTATTGTCATATTTGTGTAACAGATGGTGAAATCTGAGAGATTTAAGATCTTCCAAAGGATTCGCCGAGTTGTATGATAGATCCGATAGTTGATGGTTCTCGTGGCTCTGGTTCTTGACAAAGGTGAATTCAGTTTTAGCTTCTTTTTCCTCAATTGGGTCGTCTCTTGGAGGGATTCCGTTGCCAAGTACTTGCTGTTTTTTTGAGAGGAGAGTTGTGAATGACATCTGGTACTTTTCTATAGTTTATCTTTGTGCTATTAGGAAACCTTAAATAAAATTTTGTAAGTCAATCAGCAAATGAGATAGCATTTCCTTTCTGTTCCTTTAAATCTGATTAGATAATGGATTGTTGAGTTTAAAAAAATCTTAAACTCATCCCTCTTACTCAACCAAACTGATTTATTCCTTTAGGTCTAATGTTTCTCTCTACTTTTTAGATTTTTTTTAAAAGACAAAGTATTAGTTGTAACGCGGTTAAAACGTCAAATACATAAACACTTTATAAATGAAGAAGTTTGATATTAAAGGACGATGAAATGAATAAGTTGTAACAATATTTCACTTTAGGCTTGCTGAAAAGAGTCTAAAAGTATATTTTTCTAGCATGTTATTTTGGAAGAAAGATAGAGTCGGAGGGAAAAAATCACAAAAGCACAATTTAATAAGACCAAAACTCGAATTCCAAATCAACAAATTTCTTCTGAAACTCAAATAGTGCTCTTTTCCCTTTATCCCAAATATTCGTGTCTCTCAATCCGATTTTCTGTAGCTTTTTCCAACTCTTGTTCTGCACTAACTTCTCTGCGCCTTCATCTTTTATATCGTTCCCATCCAAAACCAAATTTCTGAGATTCACCCACGACGTATTCGCAGCCAACTTCTCCACAGCCTCACTATCAAGCCTATTTGATGCCAGGTCCAGTTTATTCAAATTGGTCCAAACCATATTAGCTGCAAGTTTTTCCACACCTGCTGCCCCAATTCTATTGTCGTAAAGCTGCAACGCAAATAGTTTAGTCCAATTCTTATTCGCAGCTAGCCCTGCAGCGCCTTCATCGCCAATACTATTATGCAGGAGATAAAGAAATTGCAAATTAGTCCACGTCGGATTCATCGCGATGCTTTTTGCACCAGCATCTCCGATCTTACATCCTGTTAGACACAGCGTTTGGAGGTTTGCCCAGCTTCGATTCTTGGCTAACCCAGCAGCGCCTTCTTCCCCGATTAAATTATCTGTCAAGTTCAAACTCTGCAGGTTCGTCCAGGATTTATTAAGAGCTAGTAAAGCCATGCCTTCGCTTCCGATCTTATTTGTAGATAGGTTCAATGTATGCAACCGTGTCCAGCTGTTATTAGTGGCTAGATAACCAGCTCCTCCGTTTCCGATGTGATTGCCTCGTAAATCCAATATTTGGAGGTTCGCCCATGTGGTGTTAGCTGCCAGTCCCGCTGCTCCTTTAGCCCCGATTCTAATGCATGCGACTTCTAGAGAAGATAGCAGAGACCAAGTAGTATTTGTGGCTAAGTTAGCAGCGCCTTCATCCTCAATGGTGCATCCTGAGATATCAAGGGATTTTAAATTTTTCCACGTTGTGTTTTTGGCGAGAGTAAGAGCGCCTTCTTTTCCAAAGCTATTGCCTGAAAGATCGAGCTTGAGGAGATGAGGAATATTAAAGGCAGCGACTATTTCTATTTCTTTGTCGCCGAAGCGTTTGCTTCTTAACTCGAGTTCTTGGCTGTCGGTGTTGATAGCTCTTATCATAGTTCCTAGCCCTTGAGCTGCATCAGTTTTCACTTGCTTGAGCCCGTAGAACTCAGTGTCTTGAAACGTCTTTGCGGATTCCATTTAATTTAGTTATAAATACTGCGGAAATAAACTACTGATAAAACAGATTCATCAACTATTCGCAGTTTGATTTGGGAATTGGCGAAATTACTGGGAATCATATTATCCATTTAAACGTGCGATTTCACCTCATGACTTGTTTCTTGTATTAACGGAATCTCACGCTAAACACTGATTCTCAATAATACTTGAATATTTTGGTTCTCGGGGGGGGGTCTAGTGTGAGGATGAGGTCGAATTTTTTTTGTTGCATTTTTTGCAGATTTTTACCCCTTGCCTTCTCATCTTTGATGCTGTTGAGATTTCCGGGTCTAAACGTGCTCTCAAGAGCTTAGATTCAATGTAAAAGCATATGAAGAAGCTCATCAGTCTAGAAAGAACCAAAATTCAGGACCTCTCGATTTCTCACATATTGGTGAACCATTTCAAACAGCATTGCTATCAACTTCAGATTTTCTTGATAGAACTTTCAAAATGATGACATTCTCTGATCAAACTGCCATTTTTGACTGCGAAGAAGTTCACGAAAATAAAACTAACGAAATATAATCTAACATTCACGATCAAATCCTGAAGCATTATTATCCAATTAAAATTGTTAATAATCTAAAACTGGTATTAGGATTTAGATATCATGAGAAAATAATTATAATCTAAGTCTTCCGAAATTGCTACACTAAACGAATTGAAAATGCTTTTTTAAATTGAGAGCAAACTCTATAAAAGGAAGTGTAATGCTGGTTCAACTCTTGCTCTTTCTCTCTGACTTCCCACCAGCACTACTGCCCACCACAATTTCAATTAAAATATTTGTGTCCTAAGGAGTATTTGAGATTCCAGTTAATTTCTTTATCTTGGTTTGCAAAATTGATTTGCAGACGTAACCTACCCTAGTCTTGAAAATCCCGTTGAAAATCTAGCTTGTGAGCAAGAGCAAAGACGTCTAATTATCAAAATATAGATTTGATCCAACCAGACTCCATTTTCGCACGAAATTATAAAGATATATTTACTATCTTGTTGAAAAGCACAATATGGTAACCCGTTCGAATTATTAAGTTGTCATTTCCAGTATCGATTCAAAACGATTTGTTTGTTATCACTTCTCCACATTTATCTCTTGAAAAAGCTTGAAATAATAAAAAAGCGCTAATTTCGTCCTCAAGCCAGAACCAAAATCACCCTAAACAATTCTCTATCCTTTAGGAGATCCAAAGAAAAGACCAAAATAGTCCAAAATAGTCTCCCTTTCACATTTTGCTTCTAATTTTATTTCTGTTCATGTTCATTTAATTTGTAAAACTGAGAATTAATCCAGGAGAGATCCTATTAAAATTTTGAAATAATCAAGACGTCATAAAATTAAGAGTTTAAATTTATTGAGTTACTATCACTAAGCTTTTTGAATTCCATGATAGTTTTCACCATTGCCATGCTTATACTCTTTCCGAACATAGCTGCTGATCTAGTAC
>ENA-UOUE01000352-UOUE01000352.1-compost-metagenome-genome-assembly--contig:-NODE-352-length-38256-cov-4.856151_pt1 | contig 38256 bp, 22 predicted proteins | sample MGYA00238146_ERZ747223 | MGnify/ENA primary metagenome ERZ747223 (study PRJEB28781, sample SAMN06268865) | compost metagenome | isolation source: single cell | place: USA: California, Emeryville, Joint...
CAGCAACGAGAATGGGTCCGTATCACACACACTTTTCATCAGTTCACATCCTTGACTAGAAATGTAATTATTAGCTTAAAGTACTTTTACTCAAACTTACATATGATTTTCAATGTAGGACGTAAGCATGGAGACCTGCGCCTGGAGTTTTCGTACATCATGCGACATTTCTTCTAATTGTGTCTTCAATTTCTCATCTTCTGCCTAAAATGAACGTTAGGATCTTTAGGAACAATATCAATTACAGAAGAGCTTTCAGAGGTATTCTTTTGCATATTCTTCACTGGGATTTTGTTATGAGCTCTCTCTATTTTTCTTATCAGATCCCTAACGAAGCCATATAAGAGCCATATAACGTAAGTGGATTTTACATTCTTCCTCGAAGGAAGTTCGGGTGGAAGTAGACTCGGCTTTCCATCTTTTTTGTTGTTTTCTTAAACCCATAAAAACACAACTAATTAGAGATAGTTTTTGAGTCATTCAGAGCAGCCAGTAAAGTGTAAACCTGTCTAAGGAACGAGGCGTACTTCGTGTTATCAAAATGTTTGCTTAATACTTTCTGCTGAAGCAATGCTGGATCCTTAAGTATTATCATTTCTCCAGCGGTATCCCAACAGATAATGTCTTCGTATTCTTTGATCTAAGCACATTAATTTGAAATTTTCTTCCATTGATTACTTCAAGTATCTGAGCGAGTTTAAATAAGAAAATATTTCGGCGTTTAGGTCCGCCATGAGCGTCGAATTTCTCTTGGAGTGTGGGATTGTCATTTGGTGAGTCCATTGTGTCAGAAATATGGGAATTTCCCGAATGTGTTCTTTCTTTGATTCTAAGTTTTATTATAGATTTTATTCATCTTCCGAATTAAATATTTGAAGGTAAGGCATTTTAGATTAATTAAATCGAACAATAGGAATGTTTCTAATTTCTTGCTGATATCAAGAATCGTTTCTAATCTCGCAATTTACGAATGCGTTCTCAAGAACTTAATAATTGATTCTTGAACGCTTAGGAGCTTGGGCCTCAGACGTCATCTTTGATTCGACTTGTACCTTAAGAGCATGCGATTTTGAGTGGGTTAGCAGGCAGAGGTTATCACATTAAAGAAAATGACTTGCGGCTGTTTTTTTTGAGAAGTTCCCAAAAGAAATTTAGAATTAATATCGAAGCATAGAACTTGAACTCGGAGTAATCATAGATTCTAAATAGAAAAAATTAATTAGTTCTGTGGAACACTCGCTAGTAAGCAGAAGAAAGGAGAAAAAGCACTCGGTCTGAGGAGAGAACACTGTTTTTAATTCAAAGCTAATGATGTATGGTGCTGCGTCCCATATATTGCTATATCATAACGAAAAGCAGGTGGAAGAAGAAAAAGAGAATTTTCTGTTTACCGACAGCGTTTGATGAGAGTTTTGAGGAATTAGAATGGTTCTTAAAATGGCCCGCACGTCCGTTTAAGTATTCTGGGTCATTTAGTTGGCGCAGATTTGAGGAGCTTTTGCTCGCTATCAATTATTGAGTTGAAAAAACGCTTAGCGCACTGCTGCAGAACAAATTTCATATATTTCTTCTAAAGTTAAACGGTTCTATCGAATCTAGGTTCAATACCAGCATATGGTTTTAAAAGCATTGTTCGATGTTGTTTCGATAAATTTTTCAGATGACGTCTGAGGACATCAAGCAAAAGAAGAAAAAGATATTTCTATAATCACGATTTGCACAAAAGAATATGTATTTCTCATTGTTGACGACCTTTGCGACTTCCAGCCCACTTTTCTCCTCCTTTATGCGCAATCATGCTTATTGGGCCATCATTGAGAAATTTTTTTCAGCTAGGTGTTAGAATGCTCAAAGAGAGCAAGTATCTTTGATTTCTCTACCAAGCTACATTAATAGTAATTTTTTTTCAATGTAAAAATTTTTACAAACTTAATTTCAGAATAAGGCCAAGATCGCGAGAGACTTTTTAAATAGTAAGGAGGTCGTATGTAAGCTCGGAACTTCTAAACAGATTGATCTATGTGATTTGGATTCTTGTCAACTCGTCTGTAATTTGAAATCTGCTCTTATTCTGGCAAGAGATCGTGATGTACTTTGGATTTGCTTAGCAAAAAAATACAAATTGGATTATGAATTCAAATCGTAAAGTCTTCACTCGGAGAACAATCGAATCACCCTAAATTTTATTAATCAGAAATACTGTTTGTTGTCAGAGCCAATCCATTAACGATTTTTCTCTTAAGCAGGATTACTGCATTTCTCACTGGAAGGTAGTTACTGTTCTATGGAAGAAGCAGACTCTCCAAAAAATTTTTTTTCCCGCCAATTGTCTCTGGAAGTTCAATAAGGAGAAAATATCGTTCATCAAATTGAAACATTTGCCTGTCTCAATATATTCATATTAAGTCCACCCCAATGATTCTGATATTGCCGAATTTTATGTCGATTTTACAAATTTAACGAAACTAGTTATATGATAGATATTATTCGTGATTTGCTTCTTCATTCAGGCCTGATCTTTTAGGATCGCCAAATAAGTCATGCTTAAACTCGAAATAATTCTTATTTTGTCGGGCCATAGTGATAGTCTAAGAGCCAAACGCCATCAAGTACATTAGGCAAATAATTGAGAAAAAATTTTTTTCCCAACTTAAAATTTATTCATTTAAGCTAAACACTCAGGACGCAAGACACAGATTTGCTTAAATAGCATCTCCCACTTTAGCTATTATAAAGGCCAGCTCTCTCATAGAGCAAAGATAAACCTAACTACTGTTGAGAATCCTTTTCGGTTAGGGAACTCAAGAGCAGCCTCTTAAAATATGCGTTATAACCTTCCACAAAACTCCTATTTATAAGTTGTTGCTGTTTTTGTTTTTTTTTAAAAAATATCTCTTTTTATACTGATTACTTCGATGGGAACCATTTGCGTTGAAGATAGAAAGAGAAGTAGTATTGGTGGTATCGAAGCTATGGTTATGGATAATGGCAAGAGGTTAATCCCTGGTTATTCTGACATGAAAGAGAAATACCTCATAATCAAAGACATTATTGGTAAAATCTTCCTTGAAATAGTGATTCTTCAACAGTATCATCGCAGGTCACGGGCAGTTTGGAGTTGTCCGTAAAGCGTACCTCAGAAGCGAGCCCGATAAGGTCTTTGCCATCAAGAGCATCCCCAAAAAAAAGCTAGGAAAGAACCTAAAAAATATTCATGAACATCACGAGCTATTAAGCTCGGTTAACCATCCAAACGTTCTGAAAGTTTACGAAACGTACGAAGACGCGACCCATTTCCATAGTATCATGGAGTATTTGTCTGGAGATGAACTCGTGAATCGTTCTGTCCCTCGTGGCAACCTTTCCGAGATTGATGTCTCTCGAATCATGCGAAAAGCGCTCTCTGCGGTTGATGCCTTGCATGCAAAAGGCATTATACATAGAGATATCAAACCTCAAAACTTCCTCTATGCAAGCAAAGAAGCCGATGCTGAGATAGTTTTGATAGACTTTGGCTTTTCAAGAGTTATGAAAAAGTTCGAAACGTTAGAAACGAAGATCGGAACACCTTACTACATCGCTCCTGAGATCATCGAAGGCGAATATGACCATCGAGCTGATTACTGGAGTTTGGGAGTAATGATGCATGAGTTATTGGTCGGAAAATTCCCGTTTGGTGGAGAAACAACCCCTGTTGTATTAAAATCGATAATGAAAGCGAAGAAAGTCGATTTGGACGGTAACGAGTGGCTGACTATTTCGTCAGATGCTAAAGACTTAGTAGAAAAGCTCTTGGAAAAAGACCCAGATAGCAGAATATCAGCTGCTGATGCGTTAAATCACCCTTGGATTACAATGGGACAGGATCCAGAGCTCATCGAGGAATTTATATTAAAGAAACGCAAAGAATTGGTCGAGAGATTCGGGCCTAATACTACTTTCGATACAGAGTCGACTGACCCTAGAAACGCGATTACTCAACCAGATGAGAGCCCTGTGCTTATAGAGCGGCAACCAAGAGCTACTGTCGACACTGCGAAAACAATGCAAGGTTTTTATAAATACCCTGTGAAGGACTCTGTGTCTTTCATGTCAAACAGCTCAAAGGATGATGGCAGTCCGAAAGTTGATCCAAATTTTGTGAAGCTGCCAAAGGAATTTCTTATGATGGGTGGACGTGACGAGAGGAGAACCGTGGTCTAAGGAATCAATCATTTTCGATTTTATTAACAGATGAATAAACGTATCAAAAAACTGTATCAAATATTTTGAATTTTTTTGGAGGAGCTACATTCGTAATAGTCTGAAACCGAGCTAGGTGTATCAGCTATGGAATGCAGCATTCATTTGAATTGTGATATGGAGTGATATGGAAATAGACCCATAAGAGAGGATTAGTTTTACATCTTATTCACATCATATACAGTTTATATAAAACCAGAACAAGGACTCCAATATTTGAGATTTCTTAGAAACAGTGAAATTTCACCTCCCATTATAGCCAAGGCTTTGGAACTGATATTTTATTTCTTTGACTTAGCATGTAGAGTTTATTCATATGCTCAGGAAGGACGGCAGATTCATTTGTCAGAAAATATCGAATAAAGAAAAAAATAAACAGATTTGAATAATCGAAATAAAAGAGGATGGATAGCTTAAAAAACTTGCTGATCACTGACAGTGAAGAAGTGCGACCTAATTGGGGCACATCAGCAGAGTACTGGCTGTGCGTTCTCGGTACATTCTCTTGGAGCGATGGCGATAACAGTATTATTTTAAGGCTACGCCGTTGGATTTGGAAGTCTATGGCGATTTCCATTTCTTATTTTTGAAAACGGGTAACAATATTCACTTCTCTATTCCTAAAACTAACATAAGAGGAGGAGCTTTCCTGATTCCTTATCTTATATGCTTCGTATGTGTTGCCATCCCTCTTTTTTATTGGGAGGCTGCAATCGGCCAAATGATCCAAAAGGTAATCATGGAGCTTATGATCCTGAAAACATCCGAATTAATTAGGGGCCTGTGTCTGCTTTTGGGGCGATTTCTTCACGGCTTCGGGGTATGGGATATGCAGGCGTCACAATTTCTTTTTTTGTGTCCATATTTTATAACGTCCTGTTGGCATATTCTTGGATTTACCTGATATATTCATTTCAATATCCGCTCCCATGGAGCGGAGAGGATGATACAGACCTGCTCTCCAAAAAGGTAGGGCTTCAGCATTTGTTATCAGTCTACACATATTTAATTACCTCAGAAATTTTTTTATGAAGATGTTTTGGAACTGAGCAGTTCGATAGAGGAGCTTGGGGGGCTCAACCACAAGGTTTTTTGGGCGTACCTCTTGTCGATGGGTATCTGCTACATCTGCATAGCCAAAGGAATCGCCGTGAGTGGGAAATTAGCCTATTTTACCGCGACGAGCCCTTACTTCCTCCTCGTTATTTTGATGCTAAGGTATTTACAAAATCTACAACTAATGAGGTTTAATAACAAACACATACAAAAAAATTTAGAGGATTTTTCTTGGAAGGTGCGGGGGATGGACTCTTGTATATCTTCAAATTTGAATGGAAGAATTTGCTGAGTATTTCAGTCTGGTATAAGGCAGCTGCTCAGACACTTTTTCAACTCTCTTTGGGTATATTTCTTTGAGCTATGACTTCCGAACCTAATGGAAAACGAAACATAGTGTCAGGCGCATTAGTAACTCTCTCAAGCTATAGAAATAAGCATGATAGCATTAAAACATCGTCATATGGGTATCAATAAGTGGCTTTTTCATTGACTTAATTACCAAAGAATACCAATTATGACTGTTCTTACAGGGATTCTCTGCACTTTTACAGTCTTTCCTTACATGGGGTACTTATATGCTCATTCTAAGCCTACAACTCACAATCCGCTTGCAGGCACATGTCGCATATCTTGAAAATCCCTATTGAACAATTGCCGCTCCAAGGACCAGGTAACGCAATCTCACTAAGCATCTATTGATGTGATTTGCCGCAGATTTGGTGTTTATTGCGTATCCCATGGCACTTTCACTTATGCCTCTGCCTAACCTTTGGGCAATATTATTTTTTTCCTGCCTCGTGCTTCTTGGAATTGACACTCAAGTATCGTTAAATCATTTATAGAATTAACAGCCTTCTGCCGTTAGTTTACAGTGCTTGAATGTATATCAGCATTTCTTGCTGACGAAGATATACGTCCTTTTGGACTACGCTTAAAGGCACCCATTCTCCGGTTTGTGCCTATAATTGGTTGTCTGATTTGCGGCTTTTGTTTATTGACAAAAGCTGGGCTATACTATTTGGCGTTCCTTGATAATTACTGCGCAACTGGACCAATGCTTGCGATGTGTGTGCTTGAAAGCATCATATTCGCGTTTCACCCTGGGATGAGTGAATTCAAGCAGCAGATACCTCAACTGACCCACGAGGAAGTCCCTGAATATTTTGAAACATCTCTAAAATACATTTCAACGCCTATCAGCACATTTCTATTTGTTTACTCAGCATTTTCATTGGTATACAAATTTTGCTCTCTGACAACATGCATCTAATCTTGCTTCGATCTGGTCAGATCAAAAACCTTTTCACGTTGCCACTTTGGGCAATGATTCTTGGAGTGATGCTCATGTTCTTGCCGCTCGGACAGATTTTTTATTTGTATCGCAAAACTGAAACAGGTAAAAATCTAACAATTCGTTATTTACACAAGTTTATTAGATCTACCCTCCACAAAATCAGACTTATCAGAAATAAAACCTATATATATTGAATTAGAAGGAATCAGTCCAAGGGAAAAGCAATAACCCTTAAGACTTACGAGAGAGAGAAAGAGAGAAGACTCAATTCGCTGCCCTGTTAATTTGATTTTATTTTTTTGCCATACTCAAAGAGCGTCTGTTTTGCAACCATGATCAATCTCTAATTTACTTAAACAATTTGAATTAATTTGTAAGCCCACTCATCATCATTAAACATTCAGTTTGGCTCGCCTAATCGTTTTTTTTTTTGGATTTACCATTTGGAATGTGGCTTCTCGTCAGCCATAGGTCATTACGAACTGCTATTCGATAAATTCATGAATAATTTTTTTTCTCAAGCAAGCGTCATTTTTCTTTTTGAGCAACAATTATGTATCTTAACAAATTTGTGCTTGAATTCAACAAATTAAAAGAGAGTTTATTCTTTCAATTGTACATATTTTTGCATAGTGCTAGTAATCATAAACTCCATCTCTTTGTTGACTTCTGACCTTAGTCTTCTCTTGTAGCAGATGAATATAGTTACAAACAGGATAGCTAGAACAACTACCACAAGAGCAATAATTAATCCAGGATAGTGCTTTTCATAGCGCACCAGTGGCGGAACCACTCCGATGTCGTCATAGATGCATTCTCTTGGTGGATTCGCAAACCCGTCGCATATTGCCTCAAAAATACTATCTGAAGGGAAGAGATTTCCTCTATACATCTGTTTGTTTATCAGCAAAGTTGGCCATAGTCTGATCATATTCGCTTTCATGGCTTCAGATTCCTTCGCAAAAATCTTATTCTCTGCTTTCGCGATATCCCCACCACCGAAGCTATCAGTAACACAGTCATTGATGGTACTGACACTGACGCCGATGTTTTTAATCGCTTCATGCGAGCATTGTTGGAGGTATGCGGTATTTAAGCAACTCTTGTTAAACGAGGCGAAGTATGCCCACCATGCGTCTTGGTTATGGTTAAAAAGGCAGAGTTGCCTTAGATCTTCTAAAAGCACTTGCGATCCATTTAACGGGCCACCGGCATCAGGGTCAGGAGAGCAATGTCGTCCTGAGCTCACACAGTTTGGATCGGTATCTGTTCCAACGAACCCGCGTCGCTCGCATTGTAGGCAGTACCATAGCACTGGATGCGGGGTGAATTCTATAGAATCCTTCAATTTCTTTCTTATTTCCTGCAATGAGTTAACAAACTCGAAGCCTCTGGGATCAGAGCTCGTAAGCCACAGGTCAACTTTGGTCTTATTAAGCGCTTTAGGTAGTTCGAAGCTGATAGAAAGAGAGACAGCAACCGGTGGTGTTTTCTCCAGTTCTTTTTTTATCAGTTCTCCAGAGCGTTTATCTAAGAGAACAGTTGGGATGTAGACGCTATCGCCAAGCTTGTCTTGGATAGGTATGAGGTAGTTCAAGTTTTCTCCTTCGACATTATCGATGATGAATATGGTCTTAGCGCCAATCATTTGCGCGTTGAGAGCCTTAGTATCGAAGGTGCAATCGCCTCTGGTTGCAAAAATTATAGGGTGATCTGGGTCCTCAGCATCGGGGTTTTCGTTATCGTGCTGTGCGACTGGTGGTTTCAGTTTCGAGCAAGCATTCAATGGATTCGCAAGATAAGCGTGCCCGATGAGCGTGCGACCCCAAGGCACCTGGCCGAAGTTTGCGATGCTGAGAGATTTGCCGATAAGGTTGTCGTACGCGGTTGACAGAGAACGTGGCTCGATAATATTGATTTCAGTGGTTTCGAAAACATCGGAGGCAGCAGGTGCTTTAGAGGGTGTGTCTGCAGTTACATGAGGGAAGAAGAAATGGGAAATGACAGCGAAAATGATGAGAATCCGATTGTGAATCATCTATGTTTCGAAATGTTTTTGTATTTATTCGAATGTTTTTTAATTCTGAATCTAAGACCGTATTCTATGAAGGTAGAAACAGAATGACTCTTATTCGGTATAAAAAAATGACGGAACTTTTCTAATCGATTTGAAATGAATTGGATATCATTCAACACGAATGCGTTAATCTTTTAGAAAATGGAATAATTTTCCTATAATCGCAATAGGTCTGATCTTAGCCAAGAGAAGGAGCATCAGAAATTGAAACCTGAACGCTTATTGGACTCGAAAGCCCCCAAAAAAAAAAATGTGAACTAAACATTGCTGGAAATTCAATAAATAAAATGAAGAAGAAATATTTATTATCTGTTCATTGATCACCCACAAATCGGGAAATGTCTTGAGGATATATACACTATCCTAAAAGTCCATTAAGTTGAAAGTGATCGTAGCAGTAGTCCTCTTTTGAAAGCATCCAAACTGAAATTTAAAATCCTCAAAGTTAGAGCTTCATCATATTATTCATTATCTCTAAAGTTTTGAATTAACTTTCAAAAGTGACTGATCACAGTATCAGCAAAAAACAGGAACAATCTTAAATTATTAGATTATTTCAAGAAGTTAACATGGCGGACTCTGACCATCCGAAGACCTCAAAGAGCACAGCACCTCAAAATTCGAAGCTACTGGAGACTCAAACCAGCACGCATCAGAACCACCACACCAGAGAGGAACTGCTAAAAGAAAATGAAAAACTAAATTTCATCATCGCTCAGCTCAGAACTGAAAATCAGAGACTGCATAAAATGCTTGATGAGGAGCGAGAAATGTAACCAAACACCCGAGTTATTAACATTAAAAATGATTTTACAGGCATCATCAAGTTATCCACGAGCGCAACACTTATATTGCTCAGCTTACATCAGAGTTAGACCAGCTAAAGAACGCTTATAAGCAAGACCATCAATGGTTAGAAACAACTGTTTGAATTAACTAGAAAATTTACTTAGGATGATGACGCAAGAAGCAGAGTTACAGCAAAAAGAGAAAGAAATAGAGAAAAAGCAAGAGTCTCTAGCCGAGAAAGAAAACCAATTGGCAGCGAAAGAAGAAGGACTCAAGAACCAAATGCGAAAAAAATTGATGGCTTCATCGGATCTGGACTTTGACGAGTCACGAAGCCAAATCTCAGAGTTCACCGATCCGAAATTTGACCAAAACTTCCAAGATTTGCATCAAGGATTTGATGGACCACTCACGCCTCAGAGCATCAGGCAAGATCAGAGTCTTGGAAATGATATACTCCTTCAACAGACGAATACGGCGGAGGTTATTCAGTTTGAACAGAAGAGCGAGCAGCAAATCACATTCAATACAAAAGGCAATAATTCACAAAGAAGAGGCGATTCAGATTTCGTTGAAGATGATTCAGAGTGTAGTAGCCAAAAGCCTTCAAGCAAAAGAAAGGCGTTGTATAATAACCAGGAGCAGCAACAACAGCCTGATGATTCTAATGTAGTATCCATCGAAAGTCTACAGAGTGATAGGAAGAATAACGAGACTACGAAACAAGGTCGTGAAGAGTTCGAATTGATTGACTAAATACGAAATGTTTCGGGAAACTAATGAAGAATGTAAAAATTAAAATATAATAATCATAGTCACCAGAGCCATTCTTACTTATTAATTACTGCAAATAATAGCTAACTATCCGAAATTTTCTATTTCTCGCACTCAGAGCATTTAGAAAAGCTATGCGTATTGTCGCTTGCAAATATTAATGTATCAGACCTCCATAGAATTACTCTTGAACTTAATCATAAACTGTTGAATTTATATACTCCTAATGTAATGCTTTCAAAACGGATTTTATCGAAGCTTATTAAGATATGTAAAAATGTTGTTCATTTGAAATCACTTGTTAACAAACATTTGTAATCTCTCCTCTCGCTCGCATAAGAATAAATGGAGATATAGAACATTAAAAAATTATCAATTATGAAAAAGAAAACTTGAATTTTTTCTCAATTAACTTTTAGATTGTTTTAAAAAAATCAATGAATTTCAATGCTTGAGGCTTGCATTTGCTCTCTTGTAGACGTTTTGCTTTGGCCGAATTGCTCTCCGCTGTAGTTCACTCTCTCTCCGCTCAGCTCTAATGAGCTAACGAGGCTACCAATAAGGTCATTATGACTCTTTTTTTTGGAAGGGATATTGTCAAGGCAGTATAGCTCTCGCGTGATATTAATATTCCTTGTAATAATAATAGGTGTTAAATTCTGTTGAAAGATTATCCGAGGCGGACATCCATTAAATATGACATGCGTTTTTGACCTTTCTTTGAATGATGGATCTTGTTTAAAACTGAACGGGTCCAGGTTTTATGCTTAGTTGCGACAACTGATGTCATTAACTTTTTAGGACTGTGATCAGGGAGTTGGTTAGCATGAGTCTGTGTGTCTTCTTCGTCATCAACATTTCCATCATTTTCTTTTTTTATCTTGAGAAAATCATTTCGTTTGATTTGTATCGGAGGGATTTCAGTCTGTTTCGACAAATAAGACAAGAACTCACTCAGCTCAATGAGAGCAGAGTCGTTTTTATCGCCACAGAACGGTTTGATTTGTAAACTGTTTTCTGGATATCGAGCGATGTTCGAGGCCGTATCCTGAGATTCAAACGGTTAAACAATTGGAACGTAGAGCTAGCTTACATCAACGAAAACAATTCGCTCACCTTGAAGTCCTAAACTCGTGATATCCTTCACAAGCCTTTTTCGACTGTCTTGGATGCAATGGTCCTTGCAAAATATCTTTTGGAAGTATTTTCGAATGCCTAAAGCCTCTAGGATAGCCTCCGCATACTTTTCAATAAGAGTTTAATACTGATAGAGCATTAATAATTACCTCATCGTCTCCATTGGTAAACAAAAACAGAGAAAAGCGGCTGTCCATATCTCTTATAAAATCCAATAGTCCTGGCCTTGGTAACACATAATACACCATCTGCTTTGTATTTTGAGAGATCTATCAAAATTGTCATCGTTGTTTTCAGGTGAGTGGTTACCTTTATTTTTATATGATCGGGACTGAGATTGTTGAGGCAAGAGTAGATAAGCGTTTCATCGAGGTCCAAAACAAGACAATATTTTTTAAGACTGAGTTGCGAGTTTTCGAGACTATCTTCCTTGAAGTATGATCCTCTCGAGCCAATAATGCCATTCATGCTGTTAAGAAGCTCTCAGCACTCAAACTTTCAATAGTATTTTACCTTGAGCTTCCGAATCCTTGTTTTTCGAGACTTACTTGAGATTGCACCATCATTACGTTTCAAAATTTTAGAATTTTTTTTAGAATGCGAATCTTTGAGAATCCTATTTCTGACAAGGCAGATTTTGTGCGACTGCTTAATTTTATTGAAGTCAGTAATGAATTCTAGAAGCAATTAAACAATTATTGAGCTACCGATACAGGGGCTCAGGAACATTGAAAGTACCCACTATATAAAATGAAGTTGTTTGAGAAAGCTTCAATAATTGAGTTGCTATTTCAAATCAATGAAGTGAGATTTTGAAATTTATTGAAATTTCCTTCGCTTGAAGTGGTATAAGGAGAATGCAATATTAGAGTTTGGATGTGAGTTTGGACTCTAAATTTGGCTCCTTTTAAAAAAAAGCAAGGTCTGACAAAATCAATTGATTGTTGCTTCTCGTTATTAAGTCTGAAAAGACAACTTCTTAGAGTGGTAGGCCATAATAAGGAAAGAAGACTCTCGCCAGGTTACTGTGCTATCGATATAAATGAATCTATAAACGAAACTGAGGTCCACATGTAGCTCTTCATGAACTACCAGCTTTATTTGAACGAAATTGTACATGTACCTTTAGCAATCTCATTTTAGGTTAAACAAATTAGTTTTTAAATAGACTAACAGCTCCTGGTAAGCAATTACTATCTTCTTGTACTCAAGACATCGAAGCTGACAAATCCTATTATGAATTCACAAATATCTCAAACAGAATGGTATCATTAAATCGATTAAATAATAACGATCGTTAAGGGAAATATGCTTCTAAAGGAATACTCACTTGCTTTCCTATCTATAAAATATCACCTCTATCACTCAAAAAATAACATTATTATTTCACAAACCCACCATTTTTATAGCTATTGAAGAAAAATTTTCAACTTCAACCATTAAAAAAAACTCGCTTTCATGTCAACCTTGACAATTATGCAATAAAAGAATAGTAAATTCTTTATCTATAAAAATATTTGCGTTCAACATTCCAATAAACCATTGCATTACTATCACATAACAATATTAATAGTAAATAACTTAAATATTATATTAACTCGCGTTTCTTGCTTCGATGAGAGTATTATTTTCTCATCATGAATTAATAATTTTCCTTTTCATGCATAGTTTAATGCCTTTTTGATATACTTCAGATTTTAAATCGACACAATTTTGGTCCTTCTGCTCTTGCCAATCGTAAGCGGCAGAAGCCTCTTTTGAAAGTTTGTCATTTTTTGCTTTTGGCTGTGCTTTGTCCATTTTTGTTCTTCGATTTGCTGCTTATCTTGAATATTATTACAGTTTTTTGGACGATTTTCACTGTTTTTCCTCATGAAAACCTTGGGGCTGGACTCTGGGATCGTATTAGCAACAATTCTTGCCCTTGGTAGGACAAGTGGGCGAGATAAAGGAGCTTCTTTTTCTTGCTGAAACTTTTTCATTTTCGCAGCCACTGGTCTGACATCACTCTCGTTTGAGAGCTGTATCAGGAAAGGAATTAGATTCTCGAGCTCTTTATCTCCTTCGTCTCCGAGAAAAGGAGGAATTTGAAGTCCATTCATCGTATTTTGCATTATATACTTAGCAGAATCCTGTTTGAAAATAAACACATTAGAGTCCTTCAACGTGAATTATTTTTCTTACATCAATAAAGACCAAATTCTTTGCGGAAATTTGCAAAACATCAAGATGCTTCTCGAAGTTGTTATTGAAAGTCGGTTTACAGTGACCTCGATGATAAACTTTTCGGAAATAGTCAGAAACTCCTAGTTCTTGAAGGATCTTTTCAGCATACTGCAAAAAAGAAAGGTTTAATATAAAAGTTATTATGAAGATGGCTGGTTACCTGTTGATTGCTCGATGTATAGATACATAATGTGAAGCATTTGCTCATTGTTTGGAGGAAATTGATTAATCCAGGTCGAGGCATGACATAAAAGAAAACCGAGTTTCCATTGTTTGAGATCTTAGTATCACGAAAGAAATTAGTATTTAGATTTAATAATGAGTTGTTACAGGTATATAAACGCAGGATTCATGGAATTTGAAGTTTCGAGCATGGATTAGCGTCTCGTCAAGATCGAGAACTAAGTAATTTTGTTTTTCATCGCAGATCGCAGGTGCTTCTAAACTCAGCACTTGTGAGTCCAAATTCGCACGGCTTCCCACAGCAGCTCCCATGTTGAAGGTCTGATGTAGTTGAACTTTCTTTGTTCTGAGGAAATGAAGATTATAATCAGCGTAAGTTTCGGATTGGTTTAATACATGTTAGAATTAGACAACGGCTAAATAGAATTTTGGGACTGGAATTGAAGAATGATTCTGGTTATTCTGAGCTGATTTATTCCAAATAAATCTTTTTTCGAATGCCTCAACAACATTTAGAATCGTTCTTCGTATTAGGATTCTTTGATTCCACAGAAGTTCTGGACAAGAAAATAATTTCGAATCGGTTGTGTAAATTCATTTAGAATAGAAAAAATACCTCGCTGTCTAAAAAGTCATTGCATTAACTATAGAATGAGCCCAGTACTTGAGCAAATAACTTAAAGAATTCTTTATTTCTGTTTTTCATGATGTCCACATACAAATCATGAATTGGTGCTCTCCTTATATCTGGACTTGGCCATACATAACTCATCGTTCTGACTTTCCAAACTTAAAAAAATCAGAGTTGAGAAACAAATTCATTAGAGACCAGATGCAATTCAACCAAGAATTGCGCAAAGTCCAAGTTCTCAGACTGCTCATGAAGGAAAAGGTTCGCTCATCAACTCCCTTTTTCCAACTTTTCTTTTTCAATAACGCTCAGTTTCTCATTTCTGTTAATCTTGCGCAAAGTTTTCGTATGTGACACGAGCTATCCGAAGAGATAAACATCACACCCAGGCTCTGTTAGCACCCTTTCATGACTTAACCCATGCCACATCGAAGACAAATAAAATAAAACAAACTGGCAGTAAGAAACGGTCTAATTCGGGAAAATAGAAAAGTCATAATTATTCCAAATTGACTTCAAAAAATAAACATATTTATTTTAAGAATTACTTGGAAGATGACGATATTCATGAGATAATGGCCACTGTGCAGATGAGTTTGAGAATCTCACTTCATTTGTACCGTTATCATCCGAAGTCCATTGTGCTGAATGCCTAAACTGGCTTCCCTTTCCGAACAATTCAATAGAAATTATGCTTCATAACAGATAACACACATGCGAAGTGAGGTGATGTTATAGTAACTTTTTTGTAGTTGCTGAGTGGTTAAATAGTTAGGTCCCTATAAGCAACGATAACTCTTTTTCCGTCAAGTGTTCTTTTGCTATTTGAATTAAGACTGATATTCTCGACTATTGCTAGGATACTTTTGGAAATTCAGAGCTTAGGCATCAATGATAAAATACTTAGAATAAAACCCCCAAAGGAATTGTGCAAATTTACAATGTTGAGATTTTCGTAAAGATCTACAGTACACTCCACAAGAAGAATAAATTGGTGGCTTTGAATTGTTTTATTCGCTTTGTCTAACAACAGTTTCAACAATAAAAAGAGCATTGAGCTACAATTCCATTTTATTTAGAAAAAAAGAGTAAAAAAACCTATGAAAACAAATAAAAAACAAAGGACAAACCTATATCATGACGATTATACTATCTTGACGATTGTCTCAAGTCTTGTGACCAAAGCCTCACCTTCATTTATACAGTATAACATTTTCCGAGTTATTTCAGAGGGTGGCTGAGGGATCATGATGACTGGATATAAGTTTTGAAAATAAATTCCTCACCTAATGTAAAGATGGCTAGAACGAAGCAAAGGAATTTGGATAGCTGTTTTATGAAGCATTTCTTTAGCTCTGTAATCTGTAATTTATGCCAAAATAGATATCGACTCATACGTGCCTCGCACAATAAATTAGCTGTAGCAGACTGATAGGAAGTTTTTACTAAATCTTTCAAAAATAAAAAATAAATCTGTGATCATCAATATGTTGAAAATCGGACAATTTCTCTGCAAATTCTCGATAAAACCTCTCTCGAAAGCCTCCACCAAAACCAAATTCTCATTGACCTCGACATCCGACAACTATTTTTCCTTATTTACGACACAATATTATTTTTTTAGCTCTCCAGGCATTAAACTCAGGGTAATTCCTACACTTTCTCTACTTATTTCCTAATTACTTCCTGTTATACTCCAATAGGACATCTGCCAGACGCCTCAAGGTATTTTCATAGTTTATCGCCATCTTCTGAAATATCCTTTCATTTCATAGAAGCCATAGATTATACCAATGTCGGAATAATGCATCTACAGCATGGAAACTATATGGATGCCTGCGAGAGCCTGAAAATTGCCTATGAATATTTCCGAAAGACAAAGGGCGAGAAGAGTCCGGCTACTTTGATATCGTTGAAATCATTGGCCGAGGCTCTATACGAGACTGGAAGGCATAAGGAGGGCATTGATTTACTGAGACTTGGTTTGTCGCAATCTGAAACTATTCCAGACACCGAAAAAACTGACGACGATTTTGAAGCATATAAGCATCTGTTATTCATTCAAGCGGTCGGATACCTGCAAATCCAAGATTTTGAGGCGGCCCTCAAAACTTCTGAAAGAGGATTACAATTACATCCAAGAGAAAAACCAGCTTTTAAGGTTTCTACGGGAGATACCAGACCCAAAGTTCTAATGTTTACTTTGCAAATCGGTACTATCCACTGTCTGAAAGGCAACAAGAGGGAAGGTCAAGAGTATCTTAAAAATGCGATGGAGTATTTCGATGACCTTCCTGAAAATACGTCTTCTGTGATAGAAACAGTGGTTGGATTTGCGGAGGAAATCATTAAAAAAGAGGATTTGGAGTCAGCAGATATTTTATTGAAGCCGGCTATGAGAAAAATCAAAGCGGTCGCGAAAACTCCTGAAGGACTGGCCCAGGTTTATCCGAGTGCTGATGTTGTGACTGAGATATATAGAAAAACAAATCGAAAGGCTATCGCAAGAGACTTCTTGAATGAATTCCTTGAAGCTCTGCCAAAAAACTCTCCTATCACTTTCGCTTATAGGGCTCCAGTTGAACGCAAACTGAGGTCTCTCAACGATTAGATAGATTATTTTTGCTGTTGAATTTATGTAACAATACCTTAGACTCATCGTTCGAAAAAAAAAATTATGTATTTTGGAGGGATAAATTTGTGGAAAGCACATTAAGTTTTAAGAAAAAAGCTGCTAAAGTACACCGGATTTCATAAAAAATTTCTCAAAGTAATTATTGAGAAACTCCTCTTCAAGAGCGAATCCATATAGAAATTCCGATTTATCTAATTTATTACTATTCGGATAAAAAATCTTCTAAAACAAAGATATAAAATATCCTGGAACGATATGTCATTATCAAAATATACAAAGTATTTTACCGCAAAATCATTCAAAGAGTACTATGACATCTTGCGTGAGCACGCGACTAAGGACCAAAGCACTCCTCGCACTATTTTAGCAGCGCTAGGCACGGTTGTTCTCATCCGCCAGTCTTTCCGTTTCCTGGGTTTCGTGTACCGCAATTTCCTTAGAGGTGGATATGATCTCGCTAAGAGATATGGAGCTCCATCCTGGGTAGTTGTAACAGGGGCTTCTGACGGTATTGGAAAGGCTTTTGCATTTGAATTTGCCTCGCTCGGATTCAATGTCGTGATTATCGGAAGAAATAAAGCGAAATGCGAGAAAGTTATCGAAGAAATCAAAGGCCTCAATCCTAAGGCGGAATTAAAGCTCATTGTGGCAGATTTCGCTAATTCATTTAAGCCTGGCTTTTATGATGACATTTACAGCGAATTGAAAGACCTCGACATTTCTGTTCTGGTTAATAACGTCGGAGACAATCAGCGAGGCCTCTTCGCGACAAAAACTCCAAAATCTCTCTGGGATTTAGTGACAGTTGACACGCTCCCACAAAGCGCTCTAACGCATATGTTGATCAGAAAGCTGTCAACTAGAGGGAAGAATAGAGCCGCGATTATCAATATGTCTTCGATTGTAAGCGATTATAACTTTGTCTATAATTGCGTGTACGCAGCCGCAAAGCGATTTGATGAAATTCAGACTCGAGCTCTTATCGAAGAGTATGGAGACAAAGTCGATTTTCTCTGTTTAAAGCCAGGATGGGTGTTGACTCAGTTAGCGATCGGGATAAGGGAGGCGTGGAATGCGACAACAGCGCAGAAATTTGTGAAGCATTCATTAAAGCAGTTAGCACATGAGAACGTGGTGAAAGGACATTGGAAACATGAAGTGGTGGCGTTACATTTGGATTATTTCCTTTGGTATAAGATCGCGCCAAGGGAAGTGGTGAAGAAGAGATTGGAAGCGAGTGAAAAAGCGTATAATGAAAGAAAGCAAGAGGAGAACAAAGCGACTACAAGCTCTTAAATCACACCACAAGGTCGTAATCACATTTCATATTTCGATTTAGAGGAGTTTCTTGTGGCAAGAATTGTAAGATTTCGTATCAATAGTATGAAATTTAAAATGAATCAAATAGATTAAAAGAAAGAAAATGAATCTACTATTACAAATGAATGAATGATTTTTGAGGTTTGCGGATTACCTCAACAGCCTAGAGGATTGGCAATAGATGATAGTCATTTGTAAATTTCCAAAGAATATATAAAACTTTACTATGTAGAAGTAATTCATTAATTGAACTATTACTGGAGTATATTGAGGTTTAGTACTGTATATTCTGCTATACTCGATATTACTGATTTGTCATTGTATTAGTTGTTAGCGATAACGCTCAAGTTAGAAAGACTATCTCTTACTATTTTTTAGCTTCATCAGAGAGTGAAAGGATTATTTTATTTTATTTGATATAGGAGCAAATGATAGTTCATCAGCATTTTAACAATTTCAGGCTATCTAATATTTCTTATTCTCTCTAGTTGGACAATTTTTTAAATTTACACAAGTTTTTCTTTTACGTCAATGTAATACCACCAAACCATATTCTGTTCTAATGTCAAGAAATCCAGTGATTACTATTTTTGTTATGTCAAATTCAATTACTCTGTACTTTTCTTTGAGATTACCAGCATTGACAGGAGAGCATTTGAGGAATAAGCAAAATTGAAAATTTTTAATCCTATTATTAAATCAGTTAGTATATCGAAACTTAGCATAAAGGTGGAGACTATTACATATCCATGAATTATATTAATCTTACCGTTCTTTGTTAAATTTATTTTTTCGCTTTCCAACGCAGCTGCCTATTAACAGAAATTATCTGCCTTTTCTTTTTAACATCTATTTTGAAATACTTTACGTAGCGGTCAAGAGCCAACGCCGATTATTTTCTTTTTTCTCATCTTAATTTGTTTCATTCTTACAAAAAAATTCAACATGAAGAATTCAAAGTTTATTTATCATCATTGCTATCACTACATGACTGGAAATCTTTGTTGAGCTCTGCCGACTGTGATAGTAAAAACCTCCAATGTTCTCTCGAAATTTTCATATTGAAAAAAAACTTATCGACTTAACACAGAAGTAAGTTTTATTTTAGCTTAACTTATTGGTTTCTTAAAATCAAGAGCTAACTACAGACCTTCAATCGTCATGGATGGAGCCATCCAGCCTTCAGCCGAGCAAACGAAAAACGTCTCACTTATGAGTACGCAAGAAGATAAAGAAAATATCACTCCACTCAAGCATCGATCTCACAAATCCGTGAAATTTAATCTATCCAACGCGTTTTCCACAACAACAAAACAACACATTGCAGAAAGAAAAATTCCTCGACTGCGCCGAAAGAGGCTTGTGGATCTAGAATTCTATGAATTGTAAAACATTTTTCATGTATTGGCCCTCACTCCTTCTTAATTATCAGCATAGAGAAAGAAAATTTGGATATGGTAATGGATTATCAAACTCTTGAGCATAAAGCAATTTTACTTGGTTATAAAATGGACGATCCTCCTCTGAGTGATGAATCTCGCTATCATTATACAGACCTCGACATTATTACCTGTGGATTAGATAACAAACCAGATTCCTCACAAGCAAATTTAGATGAAGATCTGGCCAAACGATTTCTACTTCAGCCAAAAGAAGATCAACAGACCCAGCTCGAAGTCACAGAAAATGCAGAACAAACTGAAACAATGGAAAATTCAGAAAAAGCAGAGCAAAGAGAGCAAATCAACAAAACTTTCATTACCTCACAGGGTGTCCAGGAAAACGAACCTGAAGCTGAGGACTTGTTACTTGTGCAACCCGAATCACCTAAAGTGTCGTTGATGCCGTGCCATAGAAATGCAGTGAATCATAAAAAGTTCAGAAGTGGGTTAGCAGATTCCTCTCGGGAGATTACCCCTAGAAGTATTGACCGGCCTCGGGGCCCAAGCTTTCCGAGACCCGAGAACTCTCGATCAAGTCTGAATAGCATCAAGAGAAACAGCTTAAGGAGTATGATTCCCTTAGCAACTGAAAGAACGCCTTCAAATTTAATCCCTCGCAATCTCGATGAAACGATTGCTCGCTATATAATAAACGATCAAAACAGAAAATTGTTTGAAGATGAGGTTCCACTAACCTCGTGGGACTCAGGCGCTTCTCCTGATGCTGGGAAGGGATTTTTTGTAACAGAAATTGAGGACGCACCCATCAAACAGGTCAAGTCGAGACCTCCATTGTATTTCCCAAAACGCTCTGAACCTGGCAAAAGGGAATATTATGAGCACACAAGATCGGTGTCTTCTTCCACTGATAGCAAGCAGAAAAACAATGAATCCTATGTGAAAAATAGATCAGCGAAAAATGTACTGAAAACTATCAAAGAGAACGCGAAGTCAAAAATAAGTACTAACATAAACCAGGCAAAGCAATATGCTCGGATGGATAAGCAGAGATTGCTTGAGAGAAAGAAAGTGGCTGAAGAACAGGCGAAAAAAGGACCAATGCGATATAATCTAAGGAAAGACGATTACAGCAGGAATTCTCAGAGCCGGAGTCCGATTTCTATGCCTTCTAAAGGATCCAATTCTCGATCACCGATATCGATTTCTCGGTCGCCAATTTCTCGATCCCCTATTTCTAGGTCTCCTAATATCCCGACCAATCAAAATAGGACCAGAGAAAGGCCGAGTCAAGTGAATGCAATTCCTAAGTTAAATTATTCCGTAAATAACCCTGTTCGAAAGCCCGCGTCAACATCGAGAAACACTAGTAACAGCTCGAAAGGTTCAAGGAATCTTTCAACAGAACGAAGCATTGCACTTAGCACGCCTGAAGGACGAATCCCCGCCCTGAGAAAGTATGAAGCTCCTCGAGCGAGACCGGGTCTTCGAACACAAAATCGCTCTCCTATTGGAGTCGTTCCTAACAAATTTGAAAAGAGATTCTCTCCGCCACATTTGAGAGGAAAGCAAGATAGATCACGCAGGGAAATGGGGCAGGGAAGAGCGCTTACAGAGAGAAATACCGAGTCAAAGTCCATGCATAATCCAAATGTCATCGTCATGAATCAACAATTTACACCTATAAGAGCAAGAGCATCGAATAGTTACATGCAGCCGCTGCTGAGAGGGAGAGCAGATAAATTAAGGGAATCTGCAAATCAGTAATTAATTTCAAACAACAGCTTAATTAACTATTTTTCTTCTGTGAACATCAGAGGTAGGCCCCCTCTAAATAACTCAGTGAACGGAATACTTAAAGCTCCTACACACATCGGAAGAGTGGAAGAAACTTACCAGGAGAACGCTTCCCGAAAGAGAAGGTAAGATTGATTTATTGTCTAACGACGGAATTAATATGTTGTTAAGACCTCCACAGCCAGATGAGAAACGAGATCTAGGAGAAATTTTAACTCAAGTCGCTATTGGTGTCAAACTACCGCAGAATAAAAACCCGGCTGCTTTTAAGTATTGAGGGAACTCCTAAGAACGATCATTTTTCTACTTCTGTCATTCAATAGAGACTGACTGTCTCAAGGAGGCAGTGGTAATTGTTGAAAAAGACGCCTATTTTATTAATTTTGATCAGACCTGTGATATCAGTTAAATATCATAGTTTTTGGTGCAAATATCAAACTTTTTGAGATTATTGTAATTATATATACTGGCATTTCCATATTCTAACTTATTGTAATAATTTTGAAATGCCCTTGATTTCAACAAATCATTTTGCTTCTGGTTTTGATAATTTGGCTTTTGTTTTTGTATGTGTGTGTATGAAAAGATCTGTGGGTATTGACTATCAAAAGGTGGTTGACTACAAACTTCGAATGGAAGATACAATTGTGACTTTTTCTGAATTTTAAAAGCAAGGTCCGATATTAAATGAAGAATCTGTTCGGATACTTGGATTAAAAACGCAGATGGGACATCACTCGAAAGAATATAAAGTTATGAAAAAAGGCTTATTCAATGAGATTACATCAATGGGAATTTATGCACGAAAAATAGCTAAACCAAGAAATTATCGAGGAGTTCTGCAGGGATCGCTGACGAACGCAAGGAGCTACGTGAAGAAAGGCAGCAGGCGTAATCTCCAGAAGGACAGCAGCCTCCGTTCGCGCAGCAGATGGCATTCTTGTAAGAGCAGCAGTACCAGGATCCACTTCTGGAGCAGCAAGTGTTGTCATTATAGCAGTACCATCCAGAGTTTCCGCACTCTATGATTCCGCTCACCAAGGTTAAAACGAAGAAGAGGAGTAGTCCGAAAGTGAGTCTCTTCATAGGTGTACAAAAAATTTTATTTTAAATTCCTTAATTGGATTACTTTTATACGTATGCTTTGCTAAATCTTTACGAAGAGTTAATTCGTTCAAGACTAAATTTTCCTTTCAAAAGAAAAGGGAAATCAGATACTCTTTCTTTTGAATTCCTGAAGATATCTCTGCCTTTTGAGTCCTCATCGCAGACAACACCTAAGGATAGCTTTCTGAGAGAGTCTTTTTCAAATTGTTAGGCTACATGCTTATTCTAATCAATGAGTTCAATTACAAAAAAATCAACTGGATTTCATGATTGCTGTCGATATTATTGTCCTGTAACGCGAAACAAAAGATTACAATATCCTCCAACTGTTCTTCGAAATATCGAATTTGCAAATGACAAAATTTCCAACTTTAAAACGACTATTGGTACTTAAAATTTTTTATTCTTTTTCGAAAAAACTTTTGAGAGTGCATGATTCGGATACAGATAAATAGGACATCACCGAAAGGTTGCTTAAATTAGTTGAATTTGTCATCCGATTCTCCAAATAAAGGTGCAAGATGCGAATCTGATTCAGTGCGAACCCTGAAAGGAGCCTCCAGGTGCTATTGGCTGTCCGGCAGAAGAAATTTAATCACAACCAAAGCCTAGCGTTCCAACAAAGAGTGAGACGCAGCGTCACCAAGTCAGTTTTTGAACCAAGTTTGATTTGGAGGTATTAGATCAATTAACAGAATTTATTCGCTGGTACTCAGATGACCCCAAGAAGGTGGCATGAAAAAGAATAAAATCTTCCAGTGGCTCCGTTTAGTTCCCCTTTAGGATTTGCTTGATCGGGTTAGGAAGTTAAGGAGCTAACTATATCGATACTTATCATGCCTCAATCATTTCAGCTTCAGCTCTCGAAAAGTCCAACTGCTTATCTGATGTTGTGGAGGCTGATTCAGAAAAGAAGTTGAAAGCCTTCGTTCAAAACGACGGCTAAAGGCTCAAGGAACTGCTTCTTTTTTTTTTTGATTAATTTAAGCCCTAAAAATTTGAATTAGGACACTACCCGCGATCGAACCTGAGGAAACTTCTGTTAGCCAAGATAACCTTAGAGGACGCCATTCTTGTTGTCCGTAGAAACTTGTTTCATAATTCAAGGAGTTTGGATGGCTGTAAGTCTCATGGCAACCATGATGAACTATTTACATTCCATTTAGCGGTTTACTATCGTGGGACTACATGTACCCTTAGAGCTAGCTACACAAAAAACACTCATCAATATAATCGCTCTCAACTAATCAGCTTATAAAGCATCAATTCATAAGCAATGCCATCACTTTTTTTTTTTAAAGTTTACGAGCCGTAACGCTAAAGAATTTGGTGAATACAAAATACCCAGGAAAAGCATTTATATGAGTAGATAGGAATTCATAATTGAACAAGATCAACTCGATTAGCTGATCCTTGATTTCCCATTTCTACCAAGCTGTTCATAAACTGCTCACATCATGTCATTGCTGTTCTGCTTCGCCTATGAGCTTAAAATCATAAAACATTATTAATACTCTTATATCGTAGCAATCAACTTCGCATCTCAGCGGATGCTGGATACTTACGTATCGTTCATCTCCTTATTTTCAAAAAAATAGCACAACATCAATACAATTTAAGAGATCACTAAGTATCAGTGTGTGTAATTTAAGAGACCATCGACTGGGGTGGTTCTAAGGATGACTGAGAGGATGACCTGAATGCTTGCTTTCTTAATTAATGCATTACTACAACGTCAAGCTATATTTAATCGATCATTTTCATTCATTTAGAAAAAAAATTCAGTAAAATAGCCAACATACGTATTTATAGTCTAAAGTGGCTGTTTCAAGCGATTAGAATGAGCAATGAGTAAGACCCACATGCTACATTTCCTTGTGTACGCTATTTCAAACGCTTTCACAAAATAATAGATTAGTGCGGTGCTAGCGAACAAAAATTTTTCAGTTCCTATTCAGAAATATCTAAGACGAAGTTTTAAATTTTATCAAAATTAATATCCAAGCAATAGAACTGACGATAAGTAAATCGAATCTTTTCGTGCTAAATCTCTATTAATTCGAGAGTGATACTACTGAAGAATTAAAATTTTTCAAACTTTTCTCAGGAATCACCTTCATCTTCATCATGACCAGCTTACTTGCATTTTCCCATCACTTTGCATAAGTGTCCATGCATCCCTTCACGAGTAGATAATATTTGAGTCATCCTTGTTGGTCCTGTTTTCTATAGAAATGGCACCTCAGTCACCTTTGAATCCTTCTTAGCAGCCTCTCTTTAGGTGGCAAAGAGGATTAGAACTTCAATCAGCGTGGAATTTATTCCATAATTTACGAAAAATTTTAAGCTCCGCGTCAAATGACTAATTCAATGGTAATTAAATATTGCTTCGAAGATCGATTTTCGATTAGTATTCAGTGCGAAAACGTTGCAAGTGTAAACCGGGTGAATTTTCTTAACTGTATATATAATACGCTTTTATTAATTAAAAACCATCAGTGACAATTAAACTGCAGTTCGTTGATATGACTAGTTTTACTAAAGGGCAGCGCCATTGATCTTTAAAAGCAATCCGCTACCTTTCGATATAATTAAACAATTTTCTCATAATTTGACCATCCTTCTCTGCATATTTCATCCTCAAGACCATTCCAAGAAAATGACAACACCATTAAGCCATTCAAGTTCACCAACTGTGCCGAAAAAGCTACCAAATCAATTTATCTTATCATTGTATTCCATCATAGCAGTAAGCACACATACCAAAGCTCATATCTTATTCTAATTTCTTCGAAACTAGAGTCAGCAATATGCCGATATGGTAAATTGGGGACCAGAGGCTGACAGATCGTTTACGATCTATAAACCACATATCTTCTCGCAGGTCGTGCTTCCTCAACTCTGTAAGCATGCGAATTTATCTTCATTTATCCGACAGGTAACTCTTTCTCTCTCTCTTAAAATATTTATGCTAATCTTACTTTACAAACAGTTGAACATGTATTGTTTCAAGAAATTTAAAACAAAACATGAACCTCAAGCTATTTCCTACTTCCACCCATATTTTATCCAGGACAAACCGTAAGTTCACTTCTTTGAATTACATTGTATTAATTATTTCGTTTTAGTGATCTTTTGAAGCTTATTGTCAGAAAGAACCCAAGACAAACTCAAAAAAAGGCTGGCGCCCAAGGAGATTCAGGAGTTTCGCCGACTTCAGATTCCTCACCATTAGATGATTATTTCTCTATGGTAAATATGAATTTGAATTGTGCCAATACTCACGGTTTCCAGACTAGCGGCTTCAGCGAAAACAACTCAAAAAATGATTCAATCCAAGACAATCAAATTCCTCCAGCAGCAAATTCCATAACAGGGAGTTTGGACGATATCCTAAATCAGGTTTGCTCGAAGTACCAGAACGAAGCTATGGAGATGATTCGTGCGTACTTGAATGACGAAGGAGATGGCAACGAGGAGACATTTGAACACGCGATCAGCAAAAAAGTTAAAATTTCAACCGAATATGATCTTCCACAAGAAGAAATTAAAAACTATGTTACTTTCGATCTGGAGACCTTGGAACCTCTGCCTCTGAGAAGCTCGCAAAATAAAGATAGCTTGAAGGCTACTTTACCACAAAGCCTACTGTTATTTAATCAAAACGACTATGTCAAATGCGTAATTCATCATCTTAGTCTTTTTGAAATCTAATTATTTTCTAAATTAGCAATCACTCGTCTCCAACCTCTTTGAAGTGACCGATAGAGCTAGGCGGGAGGACAATGTCCAGATGCCATTCCAAAATTTTGTTTCTTACATCAATGAAGATTTCCTCGATGAATTCAATAGTTTCAGAAACGATTTCTTTTAGAGCACCAGCTCAGCTGAAGAAATCTTATTATTAAATAGTCAGTCATGGTGTGTTTTATATTTGCTCAAAATTTTGCTTTCATTCATATTATTTCTTCTTTTTTTGAATTAGATACTTTCTTTATTGATCTTTTGGAGTCAATCTGGATAAAAATCAAAGATTTTTTCCAAAAACAAGTTTCTTATTCATCATGTAGATTCTGTAAATCGTTAATACCCTCAATATCTTGTATTCAATGCTGGAAATATATATTTCTGTGAATAAGCAAATGAATTTACGTTCTCAGTGAAACCAAACAAAAAATATCAAAGGGCAATTTCAATCGGTGTTCATGACCTGTCGGATATCCTGTAAAAATTATATGTATCCGAGTCAATTTTCAAATAAAAGGCTGAGAGGCCACTTCCTGCTAAAATAATTAAAGATGCATAATATAATAAATCTTCCACTCTTTTATAGAAAGTAAATGAATGAGAATAAAAATCGGCAGTTCGCTGGATAACGTTCTTGGTTCAAGCCTTTCATCAACCAACTGATAGTTTAATTTGGACATTGGTTTCCGAAGCAGCAGACGTAAACTCCTGTATGCCTTCTGTCACGCTCTTTTCATCAATTTCCATCATCTCGCAAAACTCTTCAAAGGAAATTTTCCCATCTTGAGAGAGATCCACTTCTTTGATCATCTCTCGTATTTCGGCATCGGTTAAAATTTTTCCTGCTCTTTTCATAACTTCTTTTATGTTTTCTAAGGTAATGAAATTTGAATTATCCAGGTCGAAGTATTTAAACGCATGCCACACCTTCTCCTTCGTGAGATAAAGCTTTGAATCCATGGTCGCGGCTAGAAACTCCGAGTACCTTATCGTGTCTTTGTCATCGAGTTGCAGGCTTTCAAGAAGTTTATTCATCTCTTCTTTAGTCGCAACCGAGCCCGTCTCTTTCATTACTTCCCTCAGATCATCTACGGTGATCTCTCCTGTATCGCCTTTATCGCAATAACGGAAAGCTGAACGTAAAGCTTTGATTTCGTTCTCTGAAAGAAGACTGACCAACACATTAAGGGCTTGCTTTTTGAATTTCTTCTTGATGCTGAACTTCTTCAAATTTTCGATACTTCTGTACGTAGAGACCATATCATGTTCAATCTCCCTCTGATTTTTAATCCAAGGGTGATTGAGCGCTTGCTGGGCATCATACCTCTTATTCACATCGACTACAAGGAGCTTTGAGATTAAATCCTTGGCGCTTTTAGAAATCGGCTTCCATTCCTCTCCTTCAAAAGAATACAAACCAGTCGTAATTTTTTTATACAACAGCGCATTTGTCTCAGCAATAAAAGGGTGTCTGCCACTGAGGAGAACGTACATAGTAACCCCAGCTGACCAGTAGTCGCAACGGTAGTCGTATGAGCCTTTTAGGACCTCTGGAGAGACGTATAGAGGCGTTCCTGCTTTCGTCTGTAATTTGACATCGAGATCGTCGATCTTGCGAGATAGTCCGAAATCTATAAGTTTAATTTCCGCATCTGTGTCATAATTAGCGAATAAGAAATTTTCTGGCTTGATGTCTCTATGTACTATGCCTCGTTCATGTAAATACTTTAGCGCGGAGAATATTTTTTGCATGATGAAGGAACACTGCCGCTCGTCAAGATGACCTTTCTCAACGACCCGATCAAAAAGCTCGCCTCCGCTACAATACTCCATGACGACGTGGAAAAATTTCTTGTCTTCGTAGCTCTCATAGAATTTTACGATGTTTGGATGGTCTAACTCACGAAAAATATCTTTTTCTCGCTTGAACAGGTGCATTTCTCTTTTAATTTTTTCTTTTGGGATAGTCTTCACTGCAAATTGTTTGTCAGGATTTGAGATAGGCCTAGCAACTCGGATGTGGCCGTAATGTCCGTGACCTGAGGAAAGAAAAAAATGATTATTAGACAATTTCGATGGAGTAAGTTACCTATTATTTTGCTGTCTAAATAGTAAACGCGATTAATGTCTTCTTCCGAAGAGATACTGGTTGATGTGTTATTAGTGGACGAAGGGCCTCCGATCGATCTTCGTCGCATTCTGACTCTATTATGAGAAGAAGCTCGGGTTTTGTTCACTGTGAAGCAACTACCCATTTTCAGAATAAAATTCTATTGAAAGCTTGAAACCGAGTGATTCTCGAAATTAGCACTAACCATAAAATAAAAAAAAACAAGTAATATCACCAGAAATTATGGTTAATGTGCTGAGCATAGATTTACCGAATTAATGCAAAGACGTATAGAGAACGAAGATTCGACAATCCATGTCGAAGAGATATAGCTGAGTGACAGTCAAACGCCTAGTATGGAAGATGCTTTCTTCTTCTTACTTTCTCTTCTGTTATTTGACCTCAAATCATGGCTGTAGCTTAGTTCTTATTTGAGTTCATGCCTTGATAAGGGTTCGATCTCAAAATAAAGAGTCCTAAGGGTCGAAGAAGGCCGATTCATTTACAGAAAGTAGCAACCCGCAAAATTCTCTGGAGATGTCTTTGATCTCGGCATTCTTTTTCCGAAGAGCTAGATCCTCTTTTTTTTTCTTCCTCTATCTCTCCATCTCTCATTAAGTATTTGGAGGAAAGAATATTGTCCAATGTATTACAAAGATATTTGCTTGTTCTTCCCTCAATATTTTTCATCACACATAATATTTAAAGAGACAGAATCGACGAACTTTCAGTGAGACACACAATTCACCTATGTAAGAGCTACAGGAGTGCACCGTTAGTTCTCTCTAATTATTTCACATACACCAAGATATCATCACGTCTAAACTTCAACAATGTTTTTCTGGCTTAGTTTTAGTTCAGTGGAGCTGTTCTAACTCATGCTATTGACAACTAAGTTCTAACGATGATCATCCCATAAATTAATTAGTTTTCAAGAGCTATCCACTCCTCCAAAAGATCTTGCGAATTAAAGCTAAATAAAAAAAACTGTCGAGCGAAATATTATTGTGAATCAATGCTAAACTCGATCGAGAGCCGCACTCTCCTCAAACGCTACATCAACCTCGAGAAGATTAGCGAAAGCAGCACTGTTGTCATTTATAAGGCAGAATCCATCAGCAACGGCAAGCACTACATCATCAAATCTTTCCGCGGAATCGATAAAAAAACTTTCGAGCTTCACACGGAGAGAATCAACAATCAAATCAAAATTCAAGAAAACAGAAACGTCCTTCCCATCACAGATTTCTACGCTGATGAAAATACCCGAAGTTTATACTTCGCTACCCAAGTTTGCACTCCTGTAAGCAAACAGATCGAAGAGGGAGTCACAATGACTGACGATAACATGCTTAAATTCATCAGAGAAATGGCCGAATGCTTGGACTACGCCAAAGAGCATATACAGCAAACACACAACAATATCCACACAGGAAATGTGATGTTCATTGACGGCGCTTATAAACTCACAGACTGGGATTTCCCAACGGGATACTCCCGCCCCGATGATTCGATCTATAGTCATTATTGCAGGATGATTTTCACTGCGCCGGAAGTACTATTGAAGCTTCAGCAAGATAATTTAAAAACAACGAAAAAAGCCACTATTCCAGAGGAAGAAAAAGAAGAATTTCTAGACGAGGACTATGAGACGTATTATGAGAAAGCAGACATCTATTCGATAGGTATTGTGTGTCTGCGGCTGTTCGGAGTTCCAGAGAAGAAGCTGTTTAATATCAAAAGAGACCAAGTGAAGCAAGGGAAAAAGCTCGTACGAGATGAAATACTGTCGAATATTCCTTCAGGGCTGAGTCAGAAGTTGAGTGATCTGCTCCATGGCATGTTGCAGTTCGATTCATCGAAGAGGTTTGATCTTCCAGCTATTCTAGAAAAGTTCGCGAAAGAGAGTAAAACAATTTTAACTAGCGTGTTGTTTTATGATTTGGCGTGTAGAGGAAAAACCGGTGCAGAAAGAGAAGGATGATGGAAGGATTTTGAGGGAGTACAAAGATTATAATGATTTCATGGTGAGGAAATTGCAATTGTTTTGTGCGATTGAGCTTAACTCGTAGAGAAATAATAAACTGATCGCAATAACGGAGGCTCAAGTTGACAGTAACAAGGTGAATCTAAATGCAGCGGATCCTGTAGGAGTACAAAAGACTATCAGTGGATTGCGGCAAAAATCGTATCAGATTTTGGAGCTAAGGTATGAGTTTGTTTCTCTTAAACAGATGAAGTATACGTTGATAGCTGCTCTGGGCTTGACTCGCAAGCTATTCAGGACCTTTGTTCTGAGCTCCCTTATCAACATAACCTTAAATCGCTGACTTTGACATTTGCAAAGTAATTATATATACGATCGATTTACTGTTGCTGAACTCGTTTTTACTAACGAACTCAAGTTCGCCTCGACTGGGAGATAGGGACCTGGAAGCTCTCTCGGATGCGTTACAGAAAATGAAGCTGCTCAATTCATTGTCATTTTTTTTCATTGGGTAAATGCTTTTATTAGTGTATTAACTCTCTCCATATATTATAGCTGCAAGGAAATTACGGATAGAGGCCTGGATTACTTAGCAGACGCAATTGCGAGCTTGAACTATGTTATTGTGGTCGGGCTGACCTTCAAAGAGTAAACTTCCTCCTATTCAAAAAACCAAATCAAATAACAAATTATAATTTATTCAGAGGAATTATCACTGATCAAAGCTTGGGTGTTCTTTCTCAGGCATTATCAAGGTGTTTTTCTTTAACCTCTCTTTACTTGGATTTCGAAGAGTAAGCATCCAATGAGGAAGAAGAATTTATAATCCATATCCTTCTTTCAGATGCTATAAAATCACAGACAGCGGACTTGGATATCTGTCACAGGCCCTCACTCGTCTTAACTCTCTCAAAACACTGTCGATCAAATTAGACTGGTAATTCTAGATGATTGGGGGTGTGTGATTAAGTGTCAATAATCAATTTACAACAGGTCCAAAAGTATTACTGATCAGGGCTTTAATATGCTCTGTCAAGGAATATATAAGATCGGCATGCTTACTACTCTCGAATTGAGCTTATACACGTAACTTTCCAAAGACTTATTCCTTTTTATCAGCTTCTTCTTATTATAATTCACTAGTTGTCGAAACCTCACCGACCAGAGTTTGAATTTAATCCCTCAATGCTTAGCGAAGTCTCTCTCCTTGCAGAACTTAACCCTTAATTTCAGCTGGTATGCTCCGCTTGTTTGATTTGTTTGGTTAATTCATCCACCAACATTACAGGCTTGAAGCAATCACAGACTCAGGAATAGAGCAAGTGAGTCTCTTGATTTCAAGATTGAATTCGATTCAAACTCTCTCTCTCAAATTCGATGGGTAAACCATATTGTTAGCTCATTATCCGTTAAAACCCTTGCATAGATGCACGAATCTTACAGATCATTCGCTTGCTCAGTTGAGTGTAGCAATAGCGCGATCTGGTGTGAATAATTTGAAAGACTTAGCTGTTAGTTTTGATGGGTAAATCTTTGTTGAGTTCAAGTGGTTTCTTAATCACAAACTTGTAGATGTAAGCAGCTAAGTGACACAGGAATTACCATTCTCGCTCAGAACCTCCAAAAATTGGGACAACTGAAGCGATTAAATATAAGTTTCAAAGAGTAAATTATCATCGTTTTCGGTGGAGTTGTAAAAAGTAAATTCAGGTGCTGGAAACTGACCAAATCTTCTTTGCAACAGATATACTTGCAGCTCTCTAAAGCTGCTTCTAATCTCTCGCTAAAAGTAAATCATGGATGGTAAGTTTTTCAAATTTGATCTGTTCACAGTAAAACCAACGCTCATTTATGAACTTTTAGGAAATCTGCTGGGTCCTATAGTGAATTGGCTGACTTGTTTAAAGATGAAATTTCTTTCAGCACAGCGTTACTATCTAAGCAAGTGTGAAGCTATTCTCTTCGTTGTGAGTAGGAAACTTAGGAAATTTTTTTGTAATGAGAAGTAATATTCGATAGTAATCATTGTAATACATTTCTGAGAAATCTCAACTCTTCAACGAATTCGGTGCCTCCTTACAAAACAGCAAAACAGCAACATATATCACAAGATCAAGAAATCAGCGAAAATATGATATTAATCTATTAGTAGTGAGAGTTTGAATCACTTAACTTATTTGCTTATGATAATAAATGTTTGAAGTTAAGCTATCAATCGATGATTTCTCTTTTTGTTCTGAATTAACAACAGCATGCCGAAAATTGTAAACATTATAAATCCCACAGATTTCAGATAGATTTTAAATTTAAGAATTTTTTCTCAACGCTCGTCTAACCGTTTTAATTTCTGCCAGGAAATTTCCGTAATTAGAACTACTCCACATACGTATTCAGTAGCTTTTTGCATTGAACCAGGCTCTTTTTGGTAAGAAGTGGCTGTGAAATATAGGCTCTTGAGAAAAAGAAAGCGGACGTCAGAGTTTATTTTAACGCGCATCGAAAATATAGTGTTCTGAAGATATATTTTCAAGCAAGGCATCAGAAAGTAAAATCCGTCAGAAAGTTAACGGTGATTGTAGAATTTCTAATCAAGCATTTTTTTTATCCAATTTGAGCTAAGTCTTCCCATTCCTTTCTTTTATTAAGTACATTAAGGATGCTTCCTCTTAAAAGGAGCTCCAACACAGAAGACAACCCTTTTTTAAAGCAAGAATTGAAAAGTAATTTTTCTTTTTATGGGTTTAACCTACAAAGTGCTCAATTTGAGCCGGTAAGGGCGAGTTTTTGCATAATCTGCCATTCGATCCAAGCTATTTCTTAGCAAACAAGGAGACACATTTTTCAAACTTTTCAGTGTAATACCAATAAACTTTTTCCGTCTTTATAGTTCAAACAGCTTAAAAACGATTACAATTATTGATCTAAATTAAATCATTCAAATCTAATGGGAGTTTGCCATAGCGGAAAACACGACGATGTCGCTGTCTCTCAAGAGTACTCACTGTTCAAGTCCCAAATTAACGTTTTTCAAATAGATTGAATATCAAATGCCTTACATGGAACAAAGAATCAACTTATCTCTATGATTTTATGGAGATTAACCAAATCGAACAGGAATCTTTCAAAATAACCGACCCAAGTAACCTCAGTTCGTTGTGCATTAATATAACAGAGCAACAGGCTACATAGTAAGAAGAGAAAAACATAAAATTCTCCTTCAACAGAAACAGCGCAACGATGTAAGAGATTTTGACGAACTCAACCACTATTAATGACTCTTTCGCATTAGGAGGCGTTGCCTACGAATACCGATATATTGTTGAATGTTAATAAAGAGAAAGGCAACTTGTCGCTGGGTCCAATTTGTGAATTTTCAGAGGATGATAACCTCGCAATTGACAACGAAAAAGCCCTGATTCAAATGCCTTGGCTCGTAGCTAGGTCTCATCCTTCAGCGAAAGGATTTGAAGTACTCTTGATCATCACATTCAAAGTTTATTGAGTGCTTAGGGTTATCAATTGCGAGAAAATGATATCATTCGAATAGGAAAAGTCAAGTTTCGTCTTAAAACTTTGTTTCCAAAACAACCGACTGACAATATTTTCCTTCAAGCATTCGAACCCAAAGTAAAGAGGAAGCCTTCAAGCATCCTCACATATTTTTAATAGGGTACTCTACAGCGGAACAGCCCGGGTGAAAGAGAAGCCAAAACAGAAAATGTTATGCGAATTCCAGACTTCACAGAGCTGAACCAAGGTGGTGGGTCGCTTCAAACCCTCGAAAACACTCCGAGGACAAAAAATCCCTACTTCTCTCCAATACATCGTCAATTTATGCTCAAGAACCGCACGGGTGCCTCAACACCGCCGAGTAATGGCCAGACAATGGGATTGAAAATGCACGGTGACTTTTCAAGCATGGCTGAGGTTGCCTCATCGCAAGAGTTGGGGCCGATGCAACCCAAACTCACTGAAAAGATTAGCCTCGATTTTGAACCCAAAGAAGATCTGATATTCTGCGAAAAGGCAGATACTGATAATAGTGCGTGCAGAATTTGCCTTGATGAAGAGGAAACTAGCGATAATCCAATCGTCCACCCTTGCAATTGCACAGGGACAATGAAAAACGTTCATCTTAACTGCTTTAGAGAGTGGATAACAAAACAAGTGACTCAGAAAAAATCCTCACATTTGCTCTCGATGGCTTGGAAAAACCTCCACTGCGAGCTCTGCAAAACAGACTGTGACCGTAAATCGCATCGATCTGTAATATCTTTTTAATTTATTGGTCCAGAGGTTCTAGTGAAAGACGGAAAAGAATACGACTTAATTCAGTTACCTCGAATAGACACCCCACATTTGATTCTAGAGTATTTTGTGAACACGAAATCTTTGGGTTATCATATCCTGAAATTTTCTAAAGAAAAGACTCAAATGACCTTTGTATTTGAATATTTCGTTGGAATAATTACTTAAAGCTACCTAGGGTAAAGGGACTACGTGCGACGTTAAGGTGAACGACAGTAGCGTCTCGAGATTCCATTGCTCAATTGAATTCAAGCATGGGGCGTTTTATCTGCAGGACCTGGGATCGAGGTTCGGAAGTTCGATTCTACTTGATAATCCCGCTGAGGTGCTTCAGAGACACAATCAGTTTATCATACAGGTCGGGAGATCGATATTAGAGTGTCAATTGACGAAGGTTAGAACACCAATTCGCAAAATCGGAGAGAAGTAATGACTTAAAAAAACAAGATTTTGTGAGCTGACATTTTTGAAAACAATCAGAAAAGCGAAAAAGAAAGCTGATGATTCGTTAAAAAACTGCCAAGTCACGATTACGGAGCTTAACAATAATAATCCTGACCCACTTGCAATAAATGCAAACTTGGTGGGGATACAAGTATTGCTGAATTTCATTTGTATTTTATAAATGCAACTTTAGGTCTTGACCACGAATCCAATAGAGGAAGAGAAGGTATCCCATTAGTCAGACCTCAATTAATGCACAAATCCTAAACGAATATTTGGCTCTTTTGAAATCATTTTTTGAGAGAAAGAGAAAGAAAATCAACCAGAGCACATCGAAAAAAAAAATGTTTACATTATTTCTTTTGTCATTGTGAAAAAGTGTTATCAAATTTTTTATGACCAGCCTGCTTTTTTAATTAACACCATAGAAAATGTCCTTATAAATATATATAACTTTCATGATATCCCAGTAAAAATCATCTTTCGTTGTGTTTGGGTTGTTCTATGTGGATTTTTGTCCAATTAGCGCCAGAAAGTCTTATCATTACTTTGTAGAAACCAAATTATCTTTCATAAAGTGAAAGTATTCTTAATTGTCTCGAATTTTGATAAATATCCTCAATGCTTTCATGAGCTCTATGAAGAATTAGAAGAAAAAAACTTAATATGGAAGATCGATATGCCTCGAATTAATAAATAATTGTTAAGAATATTGGGCGTATCCATATCTTTCCAGTGCCAAAAAGAACGTAAAAAACAGTATAGTATTAGCAAAAAAATATATTTTCGTAGTCTCTCGAACTGTTTCTTTAATTTTACTCCATATATTTGTCCCTTTTAAATTTCCAACCAATTTCCAGATCACTCCAACTAATAGCCAGAACACAATTTCAAGGCTTATCTCAACCGGACTTGAGACTTTGATGGCATCAAAGACTCCAACCGAGAGTAAATTAAAAGAATTGACCACGACATCTCTATACCCGTAAAAACACATTAGAACTATCCAAAACGCGAAGATTTGGGATATGTCACAGATCTGAAGCACCTCAAATCTCATCGCTAGGGCTTCGAAATGCTGAAGTTTTTGATTTTGATTGTCCGAACTTATTCCCATGCGAAATAAGAATCTTTGCATATTTGCAATTTGGCTTGGTCTTTGGAATAGACTCGAGCGTCTTCTTTGTGGCGTTCTACTCTTCTTTTGACATTTCTCCTTCAGTTTTTCACCTAACTTTTTCGCTGTACTTCTCAACGATTTCCATAAAATCCCATAAATCACATATACTAGCACCTTGTACCCTATGCTTATTAGAATCATGTAGATTGCTTGCTCCAAAGCCTGTGCTCTGAAAAAGAAGACTCGGAAAGGAAGCGTCCCAAAGGCGGTGGCAATGTAAAGAACGCTATTTCCAAAATTGACTCTTGATGCAGTGTCAATCCAGATCACAATCGATCTAATTGTCCAGCTCAGCACAGGGTACACTGCTATGGCGATATAGCAAAGATTTGATGTGTATGAATCTCTGAGTGTTGCGAATAGACTATCAATGGCAAACGCAACTAATAGCTGTATAAACGGAATGAAGATTATCGCTGTTAGGCCGCATATTTGAATGAAATCTATCACGAGCACCTTGTCGCTAGGAGTTTTTTCCACAGTGTGGCGAGCCCATTGCGCGCTGCGGTTGGCAATGATGTCAGAGATCGATTTATGCCGCTTTGCGCCTCTCTTCTGGCTATCTTTGATGTCATTAGCTGTTTCCATTGCCTGAGGGATAGGAGTTTGGAGTCTCACTCCAGATCCATGTAACTCATCGAGAAAGTTCTTGTAGATTCTGGTGAAAAAGAAGCTCTTTTTGCTCCCTCGATTCGTTCGTTCCTCTATTTTTTTCACCTGAAGCATCTTCTTTCTGAAATATTTGCAATAAATTAGCATTGCTGCAAGGACAGCAATTCCTTTATAGAATCCGTACCAATAAATACTCTTCTGTGAGCCTCTTTCGAACGCGATGGTCAAGCCAAATGTGATTGCAACTGTTTGAAACAGCACCCAAGTATGGTACCAGGGAAGATTTGAATAAGGAACCAAATGATCCTTCGTTCTCGAGGGACTCATGAACTCTCTCATGATCATTATAATGTAGACACCTAAAAAAAACCCCATCGATTACTGCCGTTCCATAGAGCTGAAAGTTAAGACTATTGTACGAATAGCTCGTAACTGCTCCGAATATCGCTATCAGGACGGAACTTCCGATTATCAAGAGACTCAATAAGAGAATCCTCGCTATTTTAATGAATAATTGACTATATCCGCTTCTCTGATCAGTATTAGCAGGTAATTCTGTTATAGTCTTTAAGGAAAACACGTTTTTGAGCGCTGAAAACGAAAATTTTTGACCACCAGAGGGCTTCTGTTCTGGATCTGGTTCGCTTACATGAGAAGAACTTTTTACAACCGGCACGCGAGCTACCTTATGCTCACTTTTTTCTGGTTCCACCGTCTCTGTCTTCTTAAATTTGCTCTGGATTGCTATCGACTGCGCTGGTGTTCTGATTTGAACTGTAATGGTGTCAGAACTCAAACTGTGATCTATACCAGCTCCAAATGTCTGTTCTAGAGGAACTGAACTTAGATCGTTTGATATATCGTGACGATGCTTTATTCTGGAGTTAAAATTGTTGACATTCCTTCGAAGAAGAATAGAGATATCACCTTGTGAAATATCTGCTTTAGCAAAGCGGCTAGCGTCGTCGATGGCTGATGAAGGAATGGTAATATTTCCAGCTCGTTCTGAAGGAATCGATTCCTCGTCGTTTGTCGAAGGAAGCGCATAGCTAAGAAATCTTTCTAGTGTTGCGGCTAAAAATCCAGGTTTCTGAGGGTTCTTCGTTGTTTGACGATCTTCTGAGACCGCGAGCTTTAGCGAGTCATTTGCTCCAATGCAATTGTCTCGCATGATGTCATCTTGACTTGGATGAGATT
>ENA-UOUE01000353-UOUE01000353.1-compost-metagenome-genome-assembly--contig:-NODE-353-length-38208-cov-11.932129_pt1 | contig 38208 bp, 23 predicted proteins | sample MGYA00238146_ERZ747223 | MGnify/ENA primary metagenome ERZ747223 (study PRJEB28781, sample SAMN06268865) | compost metagenome | isolation source: single cell | place: USA: California, Emeryville, Joint...
GAGTTCATATAAATCATTGAATTGCATCGCTTCAAATTATACATCCCTCCAATATCTGAGTCAGAACTTCCTGATCTTGATAACTCTCGGGCGTCTTCTTCAAAACTCAATTGAGATTCCATGTCAGAAAATACTATCGACCCTCTTTTGTTTCCTCTCTGGATTTTACGATTCAAAGCATGACTTGTCTCCCGATTTCGCTCTTCTATATTTCTTATCTCCTTCTGAATCACCTCATCCCCTGCGTTTGCAGACCTCGCATTCACTGTAATCAACTGATTCCAAGCCTCCATAAGCTTCCTTGCGTGTTTTAAATTGTTCGCTGTGCTTTCTTTTGAGACAGTTTGGCTTGCACGGGTTGCTAGCAACCGCACGTTGGCACCTTGAAGAACTTCCTCTAGTATGGATGTCGAATTCATTTTAATGGTATTCACTCGCAGAACCACAGCTTCATCTATTGTTTCGAAGAGGATTTGGCTTTGGATTAGATAAGAGCTTTGTATGGCCGATTCCCCTGAAACTCTGAACTCATAGGTCATTTGAGTGTCTACGCAGACGTTTCCGACATTATTTTTCCAAGTATTCTTCAAAGAATTCAGCAGTCCTTCATCCTCGTTTCGGAATACAAGCCCCTTTCCCAGGTGGACTGTCGCCTCTACATTCGTAGCAATCACTTCTTCACTCATCATGTCAGCAAACTTCCCAACGAGTTTGGACGCTTCCATTCTCAAGACTTGTCCATTTGTTTTCTCGCAAAGCTTGCCTAAGAATTCTACTCGGCACTCACCCCCTTTGAGAGTGATAATATTCACAGTCGTTCCAAGCTTCTTAGCGAATTCTGCTGCCTTAGGATAGAATTCGGGACAACTGTCTTTATCATATTCGATTGAGCCAAGGCCAACATTTGCTAGCCCGTCGGTACATATCACAACAGTCGTACCGGCCTTGCATTTGCTCGCTAATCCAAGAGAAACGACGACTCCAGGTCCAAGAGCCGTGCATCCATCGCAATCTCTCTCATTCATAAGTTTGACCATTGGATCATGGCTTTTCCCAACGCCTGCATTCATCGTGTTGCTAAAAGCCTTTGCTCCAGCTTCAAAAAGCTTGTCAAAATTGTCAAGAGTATTCCCATCTTCGATCACGATTGGGTCCTTTGTTAAACAATCTCCAAAGATCTCGACCTTTGAAGTGAAAACTACCAGTCCGATCTTTTTTTTGGGATGTGCTTCTTTTTCCAAAGCAAGCTGCTCTTTAATGGCTCGGACAACGCATTCTTTTCTGCGTCCCATAGCCATGCTTCCACTAAAATCAACACAAAATATCAGACCTTTGTCGTCCTTGCTTGGTTCTTTGTTTCCTTTGCTCATTCCTAACCAGTCGGTTGGCTGCTTCGGTTTCTTAATCATGTAAAAGACTTCTTCTTTATCAGAAAGAGGTTGCTTTGGGTTCAATGCGAGTTTTTGATGAATACCACAGAAATCGCAAATCCATACGTGGCAATCTTTCGGAAGCTTTTTCACATCAAGAAATTGCTCTTCTGATGGCTTTGCATCTTGTTTGACTTGAAGGAGTTTGCTTTTATTGATTTCATCCAGTCGATTTTGATATTCACTTACAGTGAAAGTTGACTGCTTGTTAAAAGCTGTAAGCACTGCTTTGCATGACGTGCATTGAATTAGAGGAGAAGATTCACAGGTTTTAGGGTCGAATTCCTTAAGAGAAGTAAACCGCAGAGAAAGTACATTTGGATTGATCTCTACGTTCTTTTTCTTCCGCTTTCCAGTAATTATGCCGTTGTCTGATTGTTGTGATTGCGCAAAAATAAGAGTTGAGGCAGCTCTCATGTTTTTCTGATGGTTTCTATTTTATGTTTGTCGATTATAATTTTTTCGAGCTGACTCACAGTTTATATCGTAAGTGACAGAAGTCAAGAATTATTTTGGATCAGAATTGGGTGAATGAAACAGCCAACAAAATATTTAAGTATTTCTGATCAAATTAAAGTTTGTCATTTTGCGTATTTGCAGGAAGACACAGAATGGTAGAATTAATGCATTCGGTTGGCTGATAAGATATTTACATTATGCTTGCTTACTAGAAAATCCTCATTGTAGGAAAGTATCAGTTGGTGAAAAATATAAATGAAAAATCTAGCTTCTGAGGCGCGAGATTGATAAAACAGCCTTCGTCTGAATCATAAAAAGACCGCATTTAAAACAGCAGAACAAAAGGCATCCTCAAGACCTTACTTATTCAAATATGAAGCAATCGGACATTTTTACCGTGCAACAGCAGCCCTATCATATTTTCATCTTCGATACTGGACAAGCAGCCTTTGATTCAGTTTGCTTTTCGTTTCCAAGGATTTGAATGTGGTTCCCTGATCGCTGGCTGCTTTACCTGACCCTTGAATATCAATGAATACAAATGAATTTAGAACAATATTTTTGTACATCACTTAACTCGGCAATATTATTAGTATTAGAATATCAGCTTATCAACTGACTCGTCAGATAATAATAAGTTCATTAGCTCCTCAAGGAATTTTAACCTAATGCATTTAATTATTAGACGATCAATCTTGTTAATATTCAGCTGCCGGTAAGAATTGAAAGTATGAGGTGACAAAAATCAAGCAGTCATCCAAGGCAGATAAAACTCTCATTTTCAGTTAAAAATTTTTGCAGGTGACAGCTTATGAGGCCAGACTATAATTACTGAATCTTGAATAAAGATTTCACATTTTAAACTCCAAATCCCGATACTAGCAGAAAAGCATTTATGGAACCGAAAACTCAGCCCGGCTCTGACCAACCGAAAAGCACTTTTCCTGCAAACAAGAGGATTGCCTATCCAAAAAAGAAAGAAACCAAGAAGGAAGAGGCTCCTTCGAAAGATGACGCTCCAGTGAAGAAAGATACTCCAACTGAAGAAGTTAAGCAGAGTACCACAACGACAGAAGAAGTTAAACAAAGCATCACTGAAGGAGGCGCTGAGGACTGGAAACGCAAGGAGAGCTGGAATTGGACTCACTTTTTCAACGTTCCACTCAATATTCCTGAATTTAAAGTTCAATTTGATGGATTTATGGACCAAGTGAGTCAAGAATTCGGTGATGAATATAAGGATTGCTTCCAAGGATTCGTCGTCATGCATCTGTCACTGATTCAAATGAAGCTTAATCCCGGGAGGCTGAAAAAACTTATGGAGATAATGCCAGCTGTTGAAGAGAAAATCCTCGAAAAGTTCAAAGATCAGGACAAACTGATTGAGTTTGGGAAATTAGGAAGCTTTTCTATGGGCAAAGGAGCCAGCGTTCTCTACCTCGAAGTACAAAATAATAAATTGATAGAAACTTTGAACACACTCACCCATGAGCTTTGCCAGCTCTTAATGAAGGAGGATGTAATTGACGAATCCGATCTAAAAACGAGCCATATAAAATGGAGTTCAAAGGTGAAGAAATATGTGATGGAGAAATTGCATATTACGCTGATGAAGAGCACGTTTGCAAGAAACTATAAAGGGGAGAATAAAGATCTTAAACCGGTGCTAGCAAAATTCAAAGAAAATCCCTGGAAACCAATTCCTATTGATCGTATTGATGTCTCAGTAAGGGGAGAATATTCCGCGGATAAGTACTACCTGCCATTAAAGAGTATTAAGCTTTAAAGTACACTTTCAAAAATTTGTTGAACATGGTGTTAAGCTAGCTTAGAATCGCATTCAAAAGCCAATGAGGACTGGACGGACATTGCAATGTTGAACTGGTAGGAGATTTTTTATTGGAATTGTTGAACTGATCAAATTTATGAGAAAAATAATGCCCAATTCGTTTGCAACTGATTTTAGATATATTTTTGATGCGAACAAATAAATCTATGAAACGAACTATGGATCGATAAAGCACTGCGAATTGTGTTTAGCTGTTCCGATTCGGTTAAACAACCCTCATAAATGTTTGAGAGGAGGTGCTGATGTGTTAAAAATAATTATTATTTGGGTGGAAACATTGGTCAATACGAGGGACAGAAAATTGAATTTCTCAACTATTAATGAATACTCGTTAGAAAAGTGAAAAGTATTGCCAAAAGTTGATTCTTAAATGATATAGCTGTAAATTTTAAAAATGATTAGTTGAAATACTAGTTTTGAGCACCATCCTCTGTTAAAATTTTTCTATTGTTACATTCCTCAATGGAATCTAAACTCAACTTAATTGTTGCTCTGATAGCAAATTTGGAGTTTTCAGAGGATGTAAATCGAGAAACAAACAGCCTCAAATTTTCCTCTTCAACGCCCACATCAAGTATCCATTAGGTTGAATCAGATTTTCCGGCACAAGTAGAGTGAATACTCAATACAATACTTGAGATATTATAACAAATTGCCTAATAAAACTTATAGTTGTTCCTTCATTGTGAGGGAAAACATGATTCGTTCAATAGATTTTCCGCCAAAGGTATTTACTCGTAATTCAAATTTGTACTACTGCTCTGCAACCAACTATGGCTATAGGAATGGGGAATAGAGAAAATTTATGAGAAAAGTAAGTCGGGATTGCGATAAAGTACATTTTCATACAAAACCTGAATTGCTAAAATAGTTTTGCCAAGCAGAGCCGTTGTTTAAACGTTGATGGAAGAGGAAAAGAATGATAATTTTGCTTTGCTCTAACTCTGTTTTTAGTTAGTATCTAAAGCAAAGTGAATACAAGACATTTTGATCTATCCCCTTTTGAAGATGAGAGTCACTCTTGGCACTGCAAAGCATTCTCAAGCAGGCTTCTTTCGCTGAAGCCTGCGTCCGGGGCAATAATAAACAACAGAGATTAAAAGTTTGAACAAATTCATATTAGGACCCAGGGTGTTTCATAAAATACAGAGGTATTTGAGAATTAATTAACTTCAGGAATACAGAATTCTGATTTTTAAAAAATGTGTCGAATTAGTGCGTTTTGTAATTTTAGTAAAACCCAGGCCAGTGACCATTGTTTAAACAAAATAGTCTCATGCGAAAAAAATTCTTTCAGCACGATGGTCAGTGCAGTCTCAGCGTCAACAAAATCTCGCTGCTTCAATGATTGTTCGTGTTTTTAGGGTGTGTAGCACGACCCTGACAACTTTTTCTTTCTGACTCCAGAGTTCAAACTAGCGTTATAGGGATTGCGTTTTAATTTGGATGATATTCCAGAATAAAATAATTATCACTGGCAATTTCGAAGGATTCATATAACTCTTCGAAAGTGTGTCACATTAATTTAAAAATAATCTGCTTCCGACAACCATTTTTCCAACAAACAACTAACTATCCTCACTAATGCAAACCTGCCTATTTAATAACGACGCTGCCTTGAGCAACCATTACAATTCAAGCGATTGCAACGAATTAAATGACTTCAAGCGATCGAGAGAAGTGGATCAATCAAATCAGACTATTCCAAATCCCTCCGAGGAGCCTCCCATTGAGTGCAGCGCTTTATGGGAACCCAGCACCGACAATCAGGCTATTTCTTCAACTGTTGAGGCATTTGAAAGGCATTCTGTTTATCTGAGTGCTTACAATGATACTGCAGAGGGAGCTGATGAATCTAATTTGATAAAAGAGATTCTTTCTAGCTCTACAACCCCAAAGGGAGCCTATCAAATATCCTGTACCACTGAAAACGCAGTTAGCATCAGATCTGCCCTACAACGACAAGCTTCTCAAAAAGTTCTTTACGTCAAGGTATGGCAAAGTGCTTTGGTGTTATCTAACCGACATATATAGTTCGAAAATACTTCTCTTCAAGGAAAGAAGGCGACTGAGGTGTATCTGACCCCAAAAGGTATAATTGACAGCATGAGTGGCAATTTACTAGAATAATCCTTCTAGGCATATATACTGATTCAACATTAGAAGACTACGAGAACCGCACGATCATTCAGCAAGACTATTTCGCAATCGGCAGAAAGGTAAGGATAAATCATCAAAATTGGTGAAATAAATCCCTCATTAGTCTAAAGTTGACCACTCTGCAAATCGTATTGAATTCTCTCACCCTGTCGAGCATTTGAGCAGAGATCATGCATACATTAATTGGAAAAGCGCTTATCCAGGGTATTCTCGATGGGAGTCTTCGTTTATGTGCTTTCTATGGCTCCAAAAGACTCAACAAGTTCAGATTTTAGGAGCTTCGATCAATAAACTTATTTTAGATTTTATCAGAGGTAACTTCTTATTTTATCAGCAGATCTAACCTAATTCTCTAGAGCCTTACGAATTCTCAATTGAGCACAGAGGTCTGTCCTCTGATTCATATGAAAAAATCTCTCATACGATCCCAAGAAGTTTGGAAGCAGACCATTCAATTTCTCTGGCTTCAGAAGTTAATATTCAAATCCTCGAGGCTCAACACGTCTTGAATCCTCGTAAACTCAGTCCTAATCAAATCCAATTCGCTCAAGACCTGCGAGGTTTAATGAAACACCATAATGTCAAAGTTCTTGGATTGAGCAATACCTCTCTTGCTCTCCTGAAAAAAACTGCAGATCGCAACCCATGTCCATTGACGGTGAACTGGGAATCCGAGTGTAGCTTCGGAGTTCCTTATCTGAAAATGGAAGTAGGTCATGCGAACTCTCACCAGAAGCAAAGATAGTAAATAAAAGCAGTTGTAGCCTGTGCTTTATTAACCATTTCCTAGTTTGATTTTCCCTCAAATGAAAGAAAAGTTTATAATTGGTCGTGAGCTTGACGCTGATATTAAAATCAGAAGTTTGGAGTGTTCACGAAAGCAAGCGAGGGTTTGCTGGATGAAAAAAGGAGAAAGCTACGAATGGGTTATTTTAGATGGAGAGGAGAACACTCATAGTGCGAATGGGACTTGGCTGAACTTGAGAACTCTGACTGAGAAGAAGTATGGAATGGCTTCAAAGAAATGCACTGTTCAGAATGGATCTGTGTTTCGATTTGGCTGCATTATAGCAACAGTAATGAGATCTTATCACTTCGACGTGACTAATTTATTTCATCATTAGTTTGCGACAAAAGAGATTTCTCTGACACAAGAAAAAGCTTTAAACGCTTCAAGATCATTCTAATGAAAAATTATTAAGAAAACTCTTGACAAAGCTGTTGTGGTCTCTCCCGTTTCAGGAAAAATTGAGATAAACTGCTTTTGAGGGGAGACGACAAATCATCGACAGGATAATCATAGTTTTAATTTTCAAACTCCTTTTTATAATATGATTTTCATAGTTTTATTGTCTTTGCTGACAAATTACTCTATTTGATTTTTTTGATTTTCTATCAAATATGATTTAAAGCACTTAATGTACTAATCAGCTGTCATATATTCTTGTATTCCCTAAATTCGGTATCCTCCCTTGTTTCTGAAACAATTTTCAACAAAACTCGAAAATTCTTTTGATTTTGCCGCCATTCCAAAGAGTTTGGTCCGAGATACTAGACTTTTTCTATTCCTCAAGCCCCACTCAATCTGATCCTTAAAATTCTTCACCTTTTAAAGAAATTAAAGAATATTTCGATGAAGGACTATTGATCCATTCCATACTAACTCATTGAATAAGCTGGCTTGCCAGCACTATTTTCTAATTCTGGAATTCTATTCAGAAAGCAACAAATAGCCTCAAACAAACGTATATTGGTTCAAGCTCTTAATGTCTGACGTTTTTTTAATGCATATGTGCTCCTACGAATTCGATTGGTTTATTGAATACAATCAACAATTAAAAGTCTCTTAATTTATATATTGTCTTTATTGCTCACTTCCTCCTCTATGAAGCAGCCAGAGACTGAACGTTCTAAACCAGTTGTAGTCTCTGTAGAGCGGACCAATCAATCTATGCTTCCAGTGTCCAAAAGTTTCATTTCGTCTTCCCAGAAGATGAAGGCAGGATTGAGCCGCTTGCTCAGGCGTAATTGAGAAAATATTCGGTCTGTTTCCGGTCATTCTCGTCACAACGAAACTTGGCTTCAACGCAAGAATATCAATCTTATCAGAGAATTTGTAAGCAAGAGACTCCGAAAATATGTTCAAAAAAGACTTAGTAGCATTATATAGTCCAGAATTGAATGCAGGAGCTTCAGTTCCTACTGAAGACAGGTTAATTATCGCGGATTTGTGTTTTCTCTCATTAAGCAGATTGATGAAGAATCTCGTAATAAGAGCAGGAGCAACAGTATTGACAACCACAGTATCGCGAATATCTTCCTCACTGTAATCTGAGAAATCACCACTGATTCCTTTGCCAGCGTTATTTACTATAACAGAGATATCTAGTGTCGTTAACTCTCCGAAAGTCTTTTCAAGAAATCCTTCGATATGAGCTTGAGAGAGATCTGCTACTACAACCTTAGTTTCGGGTTTGGTTGGAAGTGCATTTATGATTTTTGCAACTTCGCCTAGTTTCTCAGCGTTCCTGCCGACGAGAATCACATTGAAACCTATTTTTCCGAGTTCGATAGCAAAAGCTTTACCGATTCCGTCAGAGGCACCGGTGACTAAAGCCCATGACCTTGGTCCGTATCTTTTGAGTAAATCGTATCCAGGAATGAAGGCGTCAGAAAGGAAGCAGAGCGTGTTTCGAGTTGCTTTCAGAGCTTTCCAACCAGCCCAGATGGCTCCAACTACGATGAAGGCCTTCCATACTCTTGGAGTGAGCCGCTTTTGGAGCTCATCATGCACTTTGTTGAGATTTGAGCTGACTTTGTCAAGGTGGTTCATCCTGATCGTGATGCTTGGATCTTTTTCAGAAAATTATTATGAGAGTTTTAATAGTCTTCTATGATTAATTTAGAAAATCCAACTAACAATTCTCTGAGTCCTCTCTCTTACGATGCTGTGAAGCATTTTTTCTTTCAAGAGGTTGGCTCCGCAAAAATAATAGGGGAGAGCGGTTTCTACTCACCTCGTCTTCGACAGACAGATACCAAAAATTGAGGATCTTTGTATTGATATGTTTTTCGCTCCAAAGAAATGAAAGATAAAGACCTACCAGCTAACCTAAACAGTCCTGGAAATTAGCTGTATTCCAGCTTAAACCACAGAGATATCTGAATTATTACAAAGTTAACCATGCGCAAAAGCATACTGGACATAGTTATCTAGGAATATTTGAAATATAACATACAAAACTCTGTAAAATTTTGAGTATTCTGAGATAACATCAAAGCAAAGCAATCAATACTTATATTGATTTAATATTAAGACTAGCCTATAAAGCAAAATGACCTAATGGAATTTCTTTCGCCCTTGAGAAACAAGCTTTTAAAAAGTGAAAATAAATCGAAATATTGGGAGTTTCTTGTGCTCAGGATAAGTTTTTTTAAGTAGGTTTCCTTAATTTCGGTTTGCTAATTTGATCCAAGAGGTTATTGATTTGCGTTTCGTAGCTCTCCTCTAACGTTTTCACTTTACGTGCAAAAGCTTCTTCCAAAGCCTTTGCACGCTCTGTTTCTTTCAGAATAGCATTTTTCTGGCCTTCAAAGCTCTTTACATACTGCTGCAATTTTATCTGCATGTCCTCGATTTCTCTAGCATGCTCCTCACCCCGTTTATCAAGCTCGTCTTTCAATCCTCTTGCTATCGTTACGTTTTTCGAAATTCTCGCTTCAAGTTGAAGAATTTTTTGCTTCGTTTCTTCCGCAAACTGCTTAAACATAGTCGCAAAAGCTGCATTTATCATGGCGAGCTGAGATTCAAGTGTTTCCTTCGAATAGTGTCTAGACGATTCGAGCGCTTTTAACTTAAGACGCTCGTTCTCTCCTTTAGCTGCAGAGAGTTTATCGAAAATGACTTCATACTCGAATTTTTTAACCTCCACCTGAGTTTTTAGGCCTTTTGTCTCACCTAACAGCTCTTCGTTGCGAATCGTGAGTCTTTCGCACTGCCTTATCAACTGCTGTAACCTGGCTGAGAATTTCGCCTTCATATCCTCCTCATTTTGCTCTTTTCGCAACGCAGCTTGTCGAAACGTACTCAGCGCTGTGTCTTTCTCCTTTATCTCCTGCTTTAACTGATTCTGTATGTTGATCTCTTCGTTATGTTTCAGCATAAGGTCTGTGTTCATTCGCCTCAATTCTTTAATCTTCTCGTCATAATCTTTGCTTGCAGCCGCGAATTGTTTCTCAAGCGCTTCTTTCTCATCAGCCTTTTCCTTTGTAAGCGCAATTTGCCGCTCTAGCTGAGCTTCTTTGTTTGTCAATTCCTCATTGACGTGAGCTAACTTTTGCTCGAGACATTTGATATCAAATGTAAGTTCATCTATTGTTGCTTGTGCAACCGAAGACTCGATGAAACTTGGATCCTTTTTGGCACCATCAGCAGGTTTTGATAAATTTCCGACCAATTGTTTGTTACGCTCGATTCTCTTGTTCAAGCGAACGATTGTCTCTTCGCGACCTTTGAGCATTTCCTCAAGGATCTGGTTTTCGTTGGCTATCTTCTTAAGCTTTTCATTTAAATCAATAACTTCGGCGGTTTTTAATTCCTTGCCTTTTCTTAATTCCTCGTTTTTCGCTTCTAATTGCTTTACTTGCTCAGTTAGGTCATTTAAATTGTGCTGCAAATCTTTTGATTTTTTCTTATAGCTGGAAAGCGAATCAAACATTTTTGAAGAATCCGCCGTTTTCTTGATAATCTGAAGGCCAAGCCTGTCAACGCGTTCCGTCAAATCAACGTTTATCTTTGCTTTGTCCGTTATCTCAGAGATTGTTTCGTTTCTCTCTTTAATCTCAGATCTGAGTCTCTCAGCTGCTTTGATTCTTGCATTAACTTCATTTTCTAACGTCTCATTCTTTGATTCAAGTACTTTGATCTGCTCGTTTAACTCTTCGATTAGCTTTTGGCTCTTCTTCTTATCCTCCTCAAATAACTTTATCTGCGCATGAAGCTTCTCCATCTCTTGCCTGGTTGACGTCTCACGAGCGTCAAGCTGTCTGCTAATCTCTATGGCCAAATCTTGACGATTTATTCTCTTCTTGTCGAGAGACTCAGTAGAGTGAGGGTCATCGATGACAGAATCATAAACTTGAGGGTCATTAGGATTAGGAGGTTGTTGCAAGCGCTGGATCACTTTGTCTTTCTCAGTGATCTGTAGCTGCAATTTTTTCACAAAGGCCTGGGACTCAAGCAGCTGTGCTTCGATGGATTTCCCTTTATGAGATGGGTCCAAAGAGTCTATTTCGAAATCGCTTTTAAGACTGCTAACTATTGCATCTATTGGCTTATTTGATGTGCCGCGTTGTGAATTCTCACAGTTTTTGCATGTTTGATTTGCTTTGTTTTCATTAGAAATTCTGTTGTTTTCTTCCATCAGCTCTTGGATTTTTTTACTGTGCGTTTCATTGAGGTCTGCTATTTCCTTATCCTTTTGCGTCCGCAGCGCGTTTATTTCTTCTATGCAAGAGTTCATCGCTTTGCTCTTTTCCTCGACTTCTTTTTTCAAGGAAGTGATAATCTTTTCTTTATCAGCCAACTCTTTCAGTATTAAATTGGATTTATCGTTTAAATGAGCATTCTGGAGATCTTGCTTCTTGGCCTTGAGATCCTCTTGGATACTGCTAGGGCCACTTTTTTTCTCAGTTTCAGATCTTGTCGTTGCTGCTGGCATAGTCAGCGATTTTCCTCCGAGCATCGGCGAACTTAATAACCCCTTTACGAAGAAAAAATGCTTTAGAAAAAATAATATAAAAAGTGCTTGCCTTTCTCCCCTCTTGCCTTGGGAACTCGATTTTCAAAAGAGCGTCTGTCCCATCGTTAGGCATATTATTGAAGAAATTTCCTATTATTATTAAATAAATTGGTTATTTAACTATCCAAGACTCGATTCTCTACCTATTTTCCGAGCAGTTGTGGCGAGAATTCTCACATCAATCGGTGCTAATACCATATATTTGTAAAAATCATCGAAGTACAAATTATGATCTTCCCATGCCAGACACAGGATCTCATACATTTGCTTCTCATTCGGGTTGAACTCTTCATGATTTTGCACTTTGAGGTTGTTCTTGCTGAGAACCCCATCGAGGTTGTAATCCAAGTCATCAAACGCGTTGAAAATAAAATAGAATTTATCCGGTTTGTAACCTGGCATCTTCTGATAAGTCGCGCTATCCACAAAGAGCTGCTCAGCGGTTTCTAAGGATTTCCCTTGAGGACTTTCTCCATTGGAGCAATAGATTATTTTTGCTAGTTCTTTTGCAATGAGCCTCAAGTTCCTTACGCTTGTGCTGCTCCGTTTAGAACACGAAGCAAGCACGAAGTCACCCAATGAAAATTCTTTCGCATCGTCGTTGTCTGCGTGTTTGAAAATGTTGTTCAGCTTAGCGGCGTCGAATTTTATCCCAATTTTCTGTAGTTGAGATGTCAACGCCTCCTGAGTGATTCTGCCTGATAAATCAATATCCAAAATGTCAAACGCTTGCTTGCATCTGAGCACCCGCTGCGTTGAGATGTTAAATTTTTCATCGGCTGTTATCTGAAATGAGTTTGGGTTCTCTCTGAGCTCAATACCGATTCTGTTCGCAGCGTCTACAGGGATTTTCTTAAGAAGTTCTAACTGCTCTTCGCTGATTGGCATCGTTTTAAATTTGTTCATAAACTCACTAAAGTTCAGTCTGGTAATATCATCGCAGATGGTCTCCGCTAATTTATCAAGCTGTGCGAGCTGCAGTATGACTTTCATCTCCTTTGCATTGATCACTCCGGTTTTATCAACGTCAAATCGATCAAAAAGGGTTTTTAACCGGTTGCTCTCTTCACTAAGAAGATTGTTACCTAATTCGATGTGAATTGATGCTATAAGAGGAAAGTACTTTTCCCGTTTGTTGTGTGCTTTATTAGTGTTCTTCGCTTTTCGGTCATTCTTCACTATTTATTCTAATAAGAATTAAATTTGACAAATTGATCTATTATTCTGAAACGCTGTATTATTGAATAAGAGCTACCTATGAGTAATTTGAGGCTAGAACATCATTTCTCATGTCTGTGACTCCTCCTCCTCATCCTTTTGACTCGTTTTTTCACCATTGAATGGTCGAATTCGTTTCAGTCAATTTGGCTGTCGATGAAAGAAGAAAATGACTCTCAAGTCAATTAATTTTGTTTTTAGTTGAGTGTTTTTTGGTAGTTTTTCTGAGATTAACCTTAATTTATTGTGTAAAAATAGATTTATCATACTTAGGTCATGGTAGAGAACAAAGAAGTTGATGAGTCATGGGGACTGACTTTAGTGATATGTCGGGACAGCCTTGGAAGATACCTGCTTGTGAAAGAAACCAAAGATCGTGGTTGGAATATCCCTTGTGGGAAGATAGAATTAGGCGAGGATCCTGTGACTGCGGCGAAAAGGGAGATACTTGAAGAGGCAGGCATTGAAGTGGAGCTAAAGGGATTTATTAATATCAGCAAGGCGGGACTCAAACCAACAGCAGCGAGAATCAAGCCTTGGTTTTACGCAGAACCGATAGGCGATGGAACGATAAAAAAGCAAAAGGATAAGCATTCTGATGAGGCTGGATGGTTCACTTACACTGAGATATTGTCACTCAAAGAGGGGAAACCTGGATTTCGGTTCCAGGATGTGCTAGATTGGATTGAGTACGTAGAGATGGGAGGAGCGATCTATCCATTGCCATTGTTAGCCCATGAGGGATCAAAACCAAAGTTAGTGACTTGGGATGAAGTGGCGGAGTTACAAAAAAGAGTGCCGAATGCTCAAAAAATGATGAAAGCATTTGAGGAGAAGGATTGGGATACGATATTTTCAATGAGTTTTGAGAAAGTGCCTTCAACGTGGAGTTTCGATGAGAATAAGAATAATTTGCTGCAAGCTGCGATGATCTATGGTGGTGCGGATGTTTTTCGATATGTTGCTTTAAATACGAGGGAGACAAAGTGGGATTATGGGTATAAAAACTCGAAAGGAGAAACAATTATCGAACTTCTTGAGAAAGAAGGTTTTGATAAGCAATTTATCACACAATTGCAAGCAGTTTAGAATTGTTTCAAATTTTTAAACAGTTAAATGAATGTTAGGTTTAATTTGCTTGTGGAATTCGTAATCTTAAAACTCCAGTGTAGCGAACTTAGTTTCAGTACCAACTGATACTTAGAGCTTTTAACAAACGCGTTAAATTAAAATGGAAAATGGTATGATTCGTTATAAACATATATACATTCGCTTTTTGGTTCGATATATTCTCTAAATTCTAGCAACCTCAAGTATTCCCGTGAGTTTCTGATTGGCATAAGACTCATGCAGATCTTCAAAAGAGATATATTTTGCTGAAAAGGTTAACCTTTTTTTCAATACATTTCGTATGCATCAAATATGCCTATCTGCTTTCCAAATATCAAACTTGATGCAGACAATATATAAGCCTAAAAGAATCAGACTGATTGATTTATTTCAAACCCATAAAACCTTCCAATATTTCTTCACGAGCATTTTCATAAAATCATATACACCCTTGACTCTGGCAATCGATCTACTACTCATCTTATTTAAGCCATGTTTTGAATGAACAAGTCAATCATAGCTTTTGCATTTTCAATTTGGATCATCACATGTTCTGTCGCAACCAAGACTTTGTTTCCAAGTGCATGAATTTCCTCCTCATCAGCAGCTGTTGTGAACTCAGTGACATCTATCTTTGGTCTCTCCATCTCTCCTGCAATAGAATTCTCATCGAGAGATCTATCATTGATATTCTGACCATGCTGAGATTTCCCATCGGAGTGCTCAACCTCATGAGCATTTTCACTTTCGTTCAGATATGCCAAAGATACGTTCGATTCCAACCTGTTCAATACAATTGAACGGCGAGAATCCGCCGCTTGTTCAGTTTCAACGATGGATTCCTTCAAATCGAGCTTCGTCTTAGGCTTATCGATCCCTTCAATGTAACTTTTTGAAGGTTTGAGACTGGGAGCTAATGTGCTTAGCTTTTTGCTTTGAGTCACATCCGCGGCATTAAAAGTGAACATATTTCCTTTACTCGGTGTCTTTCCCACAGTTTTAGGACTGGTGTTGGTTTTTATAGTACCAAGCTTGAAAGTTGATAGCTTTGAAGCTGGTGTATGAATGGAACTGCTGCGTTCTCTTCCTTGCACTTGAGATTCCAGGAACTGATTTTGTTGAGCCGCTAGCGCATATTTTGTCATAAGTTTGTCTACTAACTTGGCTGTAGTTGTCTTCTTCAGCTTTTCACCTAATCAAGTCTAGTCAAGCAATTTAACAAATATTTTGTAATACCTTTCGATAAGAGATCAATATTTATACCGAAATCTTTCTTTTTGTCAGCTATCATTTGTTTATAAGCCGGCCTTGGAGTAAAGCAATCGGGATCCATCCCAACCAGGTTTTTAAACCTGTTCCTTTCATATATTAGATCCTCCCTCTCTTTCTTAAGAGTCTGGACCAGCTCCTTGATATTGTGGATTTCGGAGGTGATATTAGAGATAAAATCTCGAATTTCTTGAGACTGAGCTTTCTGCATCATCATTCGCTCGTTCTGCTCTTTATTCATTCTGTCTTTTTTCCTGATAGTTTCATTGAGGTCGTGGATTTTCTGAAGCCAGGTCTGCCTATCCTGCCTAAAATCTTGCATTTGATCGATTAAATTGTTCTTTTCTTTTCTTTCACTGGCAGCGAGAGCTTGAGATTCTTCTAACTGCTTTTTTAAAGTTTCGATCTAAGAAGAATCGGAATGCCTTATTAAGTGAAGAAGGTTAATCATACCTGTGCATTGAGAGTTTTCTGACGGACTTCATACTCTGCTTTTATGGTCTCCAAGCTGGTAGTATGTGCTTTTTGGAGATCAGCGATCACGCTTTCATGCTGTTGTTCAAGAAACGCTTTCTGTTCTAGGTAAACATATCGAATTTTAGCAGTTCGACCAGCAATTGATTCAAAGAGTACCACTGAATTTTTGAGCGTATTCAGAAGCCTCGGCTTTAAATTGTTCGGATTTTCTATTGATATCTTTCAATAACATGGAGCAAACAGTGTAGTAAGGTATTGATAATGCTCCGCTAGCACTGTTCAGTTTTTCTTGATAACCCATTAAGAAATAAATAGCATTGCCAATGAATTACTTAATAGCTGACTGTCAAGTTTTTCCCACAAACGATCTGACCGGTTCAACAGCTCGGTGTTAAAATACAACCCCATTTTGATAATCTTTACGATATTCTGCATCAAATCATAATAAGGGCTTTCTTCTCTGAAAAAAAAAAATGAAATTCAGTAAAATACATCATCATCTTTACTTAGATATCAGATCAAGAGCAATGATGGCATTCCTAAGGTCATTTCGTTCGGGCAGAAGAAGCTGCTCTTTTTGGTATTTCGTATCGATTGCTTGACGAAACTCCAAAATAAATTCAAGAATTCTTTCCTAATTTTACACCAATCACTTATATTTCATCCACATTTCGATCATACCTTTGTATCAGGAACTGATTTCGTCGCAACTCTCTCTCTATTAGATAATTTTGGGAGCGTTGGCTTCAGAGAAGAGCCTTTGAACTGAGGAGACAGACCTATTTTCATTCATTTTGGCTCAGAAATCAATATCCGAAGTTACTGATTCTTGGCAAGGACTCGGTATTATTTGTTTTTAGAATGTACGTTTCATCAGTATCTGTCACCTTTTTGGACAGGGATTCGAAGGTATCATTAATTGAGTTAGTCTGACGGATTCCATAAGCAAGAGACAATTTATGAGTTCTTGGTGAGGCGAGTGAGTTAAAAAGCGCGCTGGAAGCAGGGTTATCGAGATTCAAGCTGAATTGTTGGCGGTTATGAAGATTCTTTCTGGAATGCATTTTACAACAGGTTAATAAAACTTATTTCAATTTTCAAACTATATCTATAATTAAATTCTGAGCAGCTGTGAACAATTAGATCATTTATTTGTATTCTGCTTCGATCAGAATGAAGAAACGCGAAATGAAGCTATATTAGCTTTCTCTAGAGCGAGCCGAAAATAATCATCATTGCGGTGTCAGTACATGTCATCAAGCAAGAATGGACAGTTTTTTTCCCTAAAGGATTTCCTCTTTAGAGTCAGATATCAACAAAAAGTAACAAGTTCTGCAGGATTGCTAACTTGATTTCTGATTTCATTGAAGTCTTGCTGGAAATTGCTATCTCCGGTGAACGCTCATAGTCTTCTACTAAGAATGAGTTTTCGTTGTGTTGGACTCTAAAAATAGAGCGTGGAAATTTTAGTACGCTACGTGAATTAAATTGAAATTCGATGTGTAAGTTTCATTTTTCTCTGAAGAACTTTATCACCGTTGAAGAAGTTTGTTCAGAAGAAGAATTCAATAAAATCAGGAATCATTAGCATCCTGAATATGCCATCTTCCTAAGTTTTGAATACCAGAATAAATTACCTGATACTGAGGTTGATCAAATTGCTTACTTATTAAAGAAATATTGGAAGTTTGTATTTAAATTCTAAATTGGAATTCATCGAAAAATCTTCCCTTGTTTTCCTTCTATCATTTTGCTGCAGCAAACAGAAAAGTGCACGAAAGCGCAGTCATTTTTTATTAGATAGATTCCTACTCAGCGCTTGTGTAATTATTGGCCCATGATGCCAAATTAACTTTTCTGCAAGATACTGTTTTGTGTATCCAGTTAGCAACCCACGAAGCTTATCAGGTGATACAAAAATGCCAGTGAACTTGAGCAACGATCTTCCTTATTAAAATTCTTGATTATATTTCTCATTTTACCGATCTGAAAATTGATCTAACATGAAAATTTCTGATACTGATCAGTTTGGAACTTCACTGAGGAAGTTTTGAATAAAGTTAATTCTTAAATACCGGCAACCCTGATGCATAGTCAAGTAGAGCATGCTGGCACGAACCAACGAGAATTAAGTCTCCTTTTTGAACCACAAATGTCTCATGAAGGAAGCCCAAAAAGCAATGGAATTTAGTATGGAAATATTACAAAAGTTTCCTTTTTCGCAAATAAATTAATCTAAATACTGGGAGTCTCCACAGTAGTCTCTTCTTCAGTCTGTTTTTCTACGTCTACGATCTTGTTGAGAGGTTCATTCTCAAGCTCATTGAGGTCTCGATTCGTTTCACTATACTCATTCTCAGGATCAGTTGGTTCGTAGTATTCTATCATTTTTGGTTTGGGAAGCAGAAGCAAACTGAACACCCATCCAAAGAAACATTTGACTCCAAGCAAGATCAGGAACAATCCGCAGTAATACATTCGCTGATCTCCAATTTCCTCACAGAAATAGTAGCTTTTTGAAAAATCCATTCTTGTTCGTTTACAACCAGAAGCTGTCATTATCCATCCAGCGATTAGCATCACCAGAGCAATAGTGATAATAATGCCTGTACATTTTTTTGCGATATTCAGGTTTTTCAGGCAGTTGCATAGCTTCATGACTTCCAAAGTTTTTTATTTAGTTTTATCCGGGAAGTAGCTGTTGCTAACATAATGGTCAATATTTCGAAAAACGATTTAAATTTTGTTCGATGAGAAATTTTTGCAAAGAAAATTCGAAAATGGGCAAAATTAGAAATTCTTACCTCCTTACCGTTTGACAAAATATCACGCGCTAATTGTGAAATTTTCCTTCTTTGTGCTCTGCCACCTCAGGATAGAATTCCTCTTGAAATGATCACTCGTCTGCAGAATATGAGCTCTAATAATCCCTTTCTCTCAGGAAATAAGCCACTTATAACGAAAAATCAATTTGTTGCCCCCATCTTTTGCACGCAGAACAAAATTCCAAAGCTGTTGTCTAGTCATCATTCGATATTTAATACCTTTCATCTAGAGCAACTCCTAAAATTCTTAATCGGCCAAAAACATCAGTTATGCTGCTATCTAACACTTCTCTGTTCATTCTTTCGGTGATTTTGAATTTAATCTATGAAAAAGCTAATTTTCACATATTATTAGGGTCTTACTTTCATCATGGTTAGTCTCAAATTTTAAAGAAAATTCTACTGTCTATAAGCAACCTTCTCATTTCAGAGCCGTGAGTTTAAACTAGAAACTTAGACAAAATCCAGCACTCATTTATCGAATTGGAACCATAAACTCGTTAAATACGTAAGTGACGTCATAGCCAAATTATTAATTTTTGATGAGCATGATAGAATGACAGTCGAATAATTTCGAGTTTTTTCTTAGAAGAACACTTAATATGAAATCCCGTCACCTAATATCAAGCAAACAATCATATGACAGCCCAGTAAATAATGTGGAAATAGCCGCATGTAAAAAACTCGGAAGGTTTACAAGTATTTGCAAATTTTAAATATTTATATGTGACGCTTATACACTGCCAGGTTCTGTTGATTTATCCTCAACGAGATCTTCAGACTCTAAATGCGATCTGAAAGGGATGGAAGAGAATGCGCTTAAGGCTCAAAGAGAGCAAGGTTTGATTCCTCAGAATGAGCTCCACGGGAAACATAAGGATACTTCCGATGATCAAAGCGATGATCGATCTGTAAATTCCATGAAGAAAAAATTCGTGAAGGTGAACGCGCGAGGCGAGATAGATAATGAGCAGGAGAGGATATTTGATGATGATATTAATTACATCTTCTCGAAAGACAAAACGAAGTTTATCGGAGAGTTCAAAGCAGATGAATATAAGATAATTCGAGGGTTCATCAACGGATCAAAGCACCTTCGATTATATTACACTAAGCTTGAAAATTTTACAAAGAGAATAGCTTCAATAGCGATTATTCATGGCTATGGCGAGCACTCCGGTAGATTTTTAGAGGTAAGAGCAAATATTTGAAATTTGCTTCTAATAAGATCTGGACCAGATGGCTGACCATTTCGCCAGAGAGGGCTTTGTTGTGCATCTGATCGATTTAAGAGGGTTTGGGTTCTCTGGAGGATCCCATGGAGTCGCTAACGTTGAAGAACTGCATGAGGATATTAAACTATTACTGCAACAGGCAGGCAAAGATCTTCCTCTGTTTTTGTATGGACATAGTCTAGGAGCCTGTCTCCTAGCGAGCTTCTTAATGCGGAATAAATGGCTTAATGTGAGTGGAGTGATCTTGACCTCGGGTATGTTTGGTTTTGCACAAGACAGAAAAATTGATGCGCTTAAGAGGTTTTTCATAAGGATATTCGGAGGATATTTCGAGGTATGGGTATTCAGTTTTGATGGTTGGTAACGTGCTAATAGGAAGTTATTATTTCTGGACGCATCAGCAACACGCATCTTACCAAAGACAACTATCAGATAAAAAAGATAGTGGATGATCGTGTGTCTTCGCCGTTTGTTACGATGAGGATGGCGAAAAATGCCCTTGAATTAATGGATTATATCATACCCAATGCGAAAAAGTATGCAGAAGCCTGAGTTTCAAATTATTTGAAATCTTTTATCAAAATGTAACTTAGGTTCAGACATCCTGTGTTGGTTATTCATGGATATGAAGACAGAATAACGAAATGTCATGACTCAGTGCGGTTCTACAATAAAATAAGCAGGTGACATTATAATTTTCAGAAGATGATGACTGAAGCATTTGCGTTGTTTTGTTAGCATCGATAAGACACTGAAAATATTCGTTGAGGGCTTCCATGAGCTCCATCATGACATTGAAAAAGAAAAACTCAAGACGATTATGACAGATTGGATGAAGAAGAGATTAGAATCTAAAACAGCCAAGAAATTAGGTAAAAAACTTTGCGGATTGTCGTTCTGAAGCTATTCAAGGAATTATTGAAAACGTAAAGGTGGGATTAAAACGAAGAAGGTTTAAACTGTGGCATAAATTCGTGTTTTTGATGCTGACATGCCTGTATTTCTATTTCCTCAGAAAGTAAAGCAAAAGCTGATTGCAAATATGGAAATTAACCTAATTTTTTCACAGAATGAAACACCATGGGCAATTCGATTCAAAATTAAAGCTGTTCCTATATCCGATATATACAATCTTGGATTTGTTGGCACTCCGACAGTTCAGGCAGCAGACAATTAAAATTCCTCTAATGTAAATTTGAGAGGATGCTGCCGATATAAATATATCTGAGATATTATTTGAGAGGATGCTGATACCTCTATTTGGTATCTCTATTTAATATATGATCGTTTAATGTACAAAGCTTCACTTTATCTGTGACATAATGAGGTCAATGTTCATAGCACTATAAGAACTTTAAACTTTATAGCTACATATATATCCATCTGCTTTTGATATCTATTTAAATGAGAGATTTGTTTGCCACTTACTCAATTTCAATATGCTGCAAAGTATTATAGTAAAATCTTCAGGGTTAAGGATGATTTGTCTTTGACATTGCAAACTGAAGGTCTCTGGTTATTGATATCAACATTGTTTTGTTAACAAAATGATAATTTCAAGTTCAATTCATAAGAATATAGAGTACTCTAATTGTTCTCATGTTCTTTGATAAAATCCTTTTCATTCATTATCATTTCATTTCTGCCTATTCCTAAGGATTTTTTAAAATCTCTCTTTGCAAAATCATATCATTTCTTTAAACCCAAATAGCTAAATTTTTAGAAACAAGTTGTTTGTGGTTAGTTCGGGTTTATTAAGGTTTTAGAATGCAAGAAGGGGATATCTGCTACACATTTATAGTTATATATATTTGAGATCTATGAGGTATGACTTTTGTTCTTTTGAAAATTTTTCAGTCGCATTTGGATTGTGGTGTGGATGTACTAATGCAGATACTTTTGTAACAATCTTTTTTAGATGAGATGTTACTCAGTTACTTCCGGGGAAGAGTTCTCGAGTGTTTTTTACTTCCATGTCAATCTTTAAATCGTAACGATAGAAATCCTGCTGGACCGCTTGCAATAAGTCACTATTTTCGTGCATAAAAACGAGCTTCCCCAAGTCTTAAGATGCATAATAACATAAATCCTAGCAAAGTAGCGGAAATAATTTAATAGTTACAAACTTCTTGACTGTATTAATTAAGTTAATTATGCTTTGCCAAAAAAACCCTCGTCTCAAGTAATTTATTATGTTATCTTAGTTTTTTACTCAGTTCGCATTAGAAAGACCTTTTACAGATACAAATATGCTTTTGATCGATATTATAATTCTGATTCAATAACCAAAAACAACCTATCCCTACTTTCTGCAAATTTACCTGTACCATTATCACTTTCTCAATATTTTTCTTAGTTTGTGAAGAATCTAAAGCCAATATCACGAGACAGAACCATTTACAGTTAACAGCATACTTTTTCAAAAATTATTCACATTTAAATTATAAATTTGCGATTCATTAAATGATTTAATGTAAATCAAACACACGATATATGATATCTTAATCGTTAGTAATTGCGAATACTTCTACTAACCCAATAGAATTACTGACACAATGTAAATTAATGATACTTTAGTTATGCTACACGAAGTAAAATTACTACTGATATAGGTCTGATCTTTGGAGACGTTCTCTGAGTCTGAGTGTCAAATCCTCAGCTTGCATTACTCAACTAGATACTCTTCCCATCTATATAACTGAAAATAGTACTACTTTAGTAACTTGTAGCAGAAGTAACACTACGAATTTTATTTAATGAATTGGTGATGACTATTGGAATCTGTTTAGATAGATACCAAATAAATGAATAAAGAAGGTCCCAATACGACAAAAACAGAAGGGAAGGACGGATCACCTGATTTCTCTAGAAGGAAAGACTATAAAGTAAAATCCATTGGTCAAGAAGAGAAGGTAAATACGACTTTTTGTGATGGCTACTCACACATCTTATGGAATTTAGCCAGGACAAGGGCCTCGTTCCTTTACAAGAGATATGAAAGAATTATGCTGGCAAAGAGTAATGCAAAATTTCTCATTTACGGTCTACTAACAGCCCTTTCCAAGGCTCAACCCATGCTTGGGAGGAGTCCCGATAGATGGAGACTCGATGCTCTCGGAAACCCTGTATTCTATGTTTTTCGAGGCTGCCAAGGCCCTCTTTGCCATGAATATGATCATATTGTCCCCTACTCGAAAGGCGGAAGAACCTCCATAGAAAACTGCCAAATTCTTCAAAGACAGGTGAATCTGTACAAAAGCAACAAAGTTGAAGTCACATACGAAGAACTAAAAAACGTGAGCCCGATTGTTCGTTTTACAGGTAGTTTCGAGCATGTTCGATTGGTTTAATTGTGAGACAAATTATAATAAGACAAAGAAATGGATATAATCGAAAAAGCAGCATACGGAAATGTCATAAGACCAAAAGTCGATGCATACGTAAAACAAGATGTGGGTCCTCAGGATAAGAGCTCTGACGATGCGCCTAAACGCAGAACCAGAAGCAGATCTCCAAATAGAGACAATTCTCAAGGCGCTGCGCCAGCAATGTAACTAATATTAATCGGCCAAGCAGCATCATCATCGACCTGTAATGTTATACGTCCTTCGAATCCGATCATCATCTTCGAATCACAGGCAACCGGTTGCCTGATTTCATTATTTTTGTAGTAAAATAATTGCTTGTAACTGATTCTTACTTTGCTTATTCATGATCATACTTCTCAGGAATAAAGCACAGTCAAAACACGGCTGAGCTCTCGAAAAATCTTTGTGGAATGAAGTTAGTCATAAACATGAAGAAAAATACATAACTTATTCAGTTCAATTTCAAATGTAGTTTATCATACAGAAATCAACTAGCTTGGATGATCAAAGTTCAAAAAAGATAACGCAGTTGCTCTTTTCTCTATAAAATCTACAAACCATTTCAGATTCTCTTGATTTCCGACAACGTATCGCTTGCCTATAGACGCAAACATCGTTTCGAACGGAGTTTTCAAATAATGCTCAGCTTTCGTTTTCGCTTCATGTATATTCTGATCCAGTCTCTTCGAACTCCCAAACTTCTTCACTTCATCCTCCAAAAACTCCTTAAGCTTCAAAATCGCTTCATTATTCTTTCTTAAAAATTCAGCGGCGTTCTTCTTCGTCTGCACAAAGCGATCATACTGTTTCTTCAAGAACGCGTCTATAAACTTCTTTTGCTCGCTCAGGAGCTCTGCATCTGTACACCATTTGATTGTGTCAACATAATCATCGAATTTATGCGGGATCACGGCTGACCAGATCCTCATAAACAGCAGATAAAACTCCATAAGCACGGTCAAAAAGCAATTCGTCTGCTCTAATTTCTCCGGATTCCAGTTCATTTCCGACTCGCTTTTCTCATTGAATAACTTCGCCTTTACGTCCGCAAGCTTTGTGTCCTTACTAACCATCATTCTCTCCCTGATCGTGTACTCTGGAACATATTTAATATCAATCTCCTTTAAAAACTCTTCTTCTCCTATCATCTTTCCAGGCCTTCTCTTTTTCTTTTTAATATTCTTCTTCTCTTCCGTCATCTGGATCGAAAACGTGCTTATCAAAATTCGACGATCATCATTGACTTTTTGATCGTCGCCCAAATTCTTCATGAGCCTCTTCGAGGTTATTTTCTCAATTAGATTAGTTAAATTGCTTCCAATAGTCGTGATTCCTTGATCGACATACGACCACCCAAAGATCGGGAAGTCGTCTTCGACTCGGTTGCATTTCAAAAAGAAAGACGGTCGCAGCGAGTAAGTCGCATCAAGGATCCTCAAGGTAGTCTCGCCGAGCATTGAAATGATCTGCCAGCAGAGGAAATAAAAGAATTTCTTTTCATCCACAGCAGCGTTGCCTTTCAAATTATCGAAGCCTGGATAGACTTTCGAGATCATCTCGTGAAGGTAATGCACCTCTGAGGCTAGCATGTTGTAGTGCTCGGTAAACTGCACAGGGAGCTGATGCTTGTACTCTAAAGTTGAGCACTTTTGCGCGTGTTTGATGGCTTCCGTGGTGTGATAAAGAATCAACATCACCTGCGAATATAACCGCACGAATTCCAAGGCGCTTACTTTGAAAACTTCAAATGAAGTTAATTGCTCATCTTGGACTTCATCCTTTAAGTGAGTGCGGATATCCATAAAGATTCCATTTTTAGCCGACAGTTCGGCAGTGAGTTCAGGAATACTTACCATTGAAAGAATTTGATTCTGCCTTGGCTGCTTAGTCACTTTTGTCGTTATTATTCTGCCTGTGTTAGTCGTAGCTGATCTTTCAAAAAACATCTGACCGATAGTAACGAAAAACCTGATCAGATAGTACTGAGACGAGTTGTAAAAGAGAGTATCTATCAGTATCGAATTGCAGAGATTCTCCTTGCTCTGCTCATTAATCCAAGCGAATTTAGCAAGCTTCATCTCAGGGACTTGAGGCAGGTAAACATTTTCTAGCTGCTGCTTGGAGTATCGATACAGTCTGAGGAGATCGAACCTCTTTTTCATACTTGTTGAAAAGTTTAGCATAGCATAATCGAACGATTCTGGACGAAATTTATTCTGGATCGAGGTCTTTTCCTCTTCTTTCGAAGCTTGGTTGCCCAGAATTCCATTTATACACTCGTCTATCATATTGAATTTTTCGAGAGTCTGTAAATATTGGGTGTAGAGTGATTTGCTTTTCAGACCAGTGACGACTTTTGAGAGTTCCAACGCGAAAAGGAATAGAAAATCTGTGGTTTGAGGTATTTCTGTGTCGGGCTCTCTCTTCCTATGCCCGGGTCTCTGCTGAGTAGTGGTTTCGTTCTGGCTCTCCTTGAAAAGCTTTTCAAAGAACTCATTGTAATGGCAGAGAACTTTCAATAATTGGTTTTCTAATTTAACTGCGAGGCTCGGAAACACTTTACAAATGCCGTACCAATCTGATAAGAAATGAAATGTTGAGCTCATAATCTCTTTTTTGAGCCGACCTTCTTTGTGTTTAATTCCGAACTCATTGCTCACCATCAAGCTGTAATTTTCAAAGCACCTTACAAATTTCTTAGAAGTTGACTTTGATGGCTCGTTTCGACTTTTCATTGCGTTGTGAATTTCTTCGAGAAAGACCGTGAAACTTCCTTTGATAATTGACGGAACGAGGTCAGAAGCTTTCGCAGGCAAGTGCATGAAGATGTCCTTGCATTCTTCCAAATTGAGATATGGTACATAGTTATCTAGAAAATCTAGGAGATCCTTCGCAAATTCAAAGGCTTCAATCGACGTAGTAGTAGTTTCTTCTTTGTTTGGAGATGGAAGCAGCTTCGCTCGGATCTTAAAACCGGCTAGAAGGAGGGATGTAATCGTGATGTAATATGGATCTGCCTTATCACCCTTGGCCAGCACCTCCTGTAGCTCAGATTCGTTGACTTTTTTATTGATAAACGCTTGGAACCTAATCAGATACCAAATGCCATCTCTTCTGGCTGCTTCTAGTACCTCGAGGTTGTCTGGGTCTAAGAAAGGGTCTTTCGTATCAAAAGGTTCTTTTACTGCATCCAAATAATGCTGATACTTCCACTCTGAATAGCTGTCATCGTTGAAGGCGGGAATGACATTATCATGGAGCAATTTGCAAACCTTCTTCGAAATAGCTGAAGCTAAAATTTCGAACGATTGCTTTTTTATGATGGGTTTCGCGAGTATATTGACAAGTGCAATAGAAGCAAAGCCATAACTATCATTAAGAGCAAACACCTTGGCGATAGCCAGCTCTCTTTCAGCTTCAGAAAGCCCATGTGTAAGAAGCTGAACTTGGTCTGGTTCGACAGCATATCGAAGGCAATTGCTCTGCAACTCATCGAGCTGGCCAGCGTTCTGATAGCTCTCGATAAGCAAGTCCCCCAACATTTTCGGCCGGAACTTTATTTCATCAGATCGCATCCATATTCTCTGCGCTAGTAAAAACCCCAAGTCTTTAAGGTTGAAAGAGCTTTGATAAATCGGCTTCTTTAGAGCCTTATCCACCGTTACAATCGCATTGATAATCAACAAGGTTTTAATTGCAAGACGCTCATCAAACTCATTAGCGAGGCGATCCAGCAACTCGGAGATGGTCGTTGGAAAATCATTTTGCCTGACCACAAATGCTGTCCATGCGATCGTGAATTCGGGCTCGTCTTTTCTCTCAATTTTGCAGGCTCTCAAATTTTTCTTGTAAAGCTCCAGTGCCCGAACAAGGGCAGGATCATCAAAGAGATTTCTGGCTTCTCCATAAGCAATTCGAAGAGTTTGTGCATAAAGTATCATGTAGTAAATGAGCTCTAGAGTGTATAAATCGTAAGTGTAGGGGACTTGCGCGTCTGAAACATCCTCGCTGAGCAAGTCTTTCAGCTCATTGTCAAAGAGATGAAGCGCTGCGTTTGTATTTTTCTCGATTCTGCGATCTGTAAGGATAAAATATTTAGATACTGCCTTCATCAGACGATCGTAGTCCTTATTATGATATGCCTCGCGAATCGTCCCTCGAGATATTTTCAAAAACTCGCTATACTCGCCCTTGTGGAGTTTAGTAATCAGATTTTGCTTATTTTTTGGTGTTATTTCCTTGATAGCTGACCCAGAAGTGATCATCCGAAAATGATTCCACCAGAATCCTTGCATCGCATCGAGTTTTGGGAAAGAGAGACTAAAAAACTTGCTGACTGATGCATGGGTTTGAAAACGCTCGATGGACTCCATGTTTTTCTTCTGGTTTTTAAACAATAACTAATCAAAAAATTTAAAAAACCGTCGGAAGTAAATTGCTCTGTTTCTGATTAACTTAAATATAATATTAATTGTGTCACTATCTGCACAAAACACTCTTCGGTATATACATACATATGTCGATATGTCTATATCACCCACAAACTATCAGTGGGACTAACCATTCATCTAGAGCATCATACACAGTGATGATAGTAAAAATATTATAATGCAAAACTTTTGATTTCTATGGTTTTATTGGGATAAATTAGCAACAATTAGAGCAGAAGCATCCTATGTAGAAAGGAACAGCTCTTTTTATTTTGGTGCTTTTGCCAATGCTGAGAAGGCTTTATAATACGTAAAATGATCCGCAGTGAAATTCTCAGCGGATATGCGAGGAATGCCAGCTTTTTGCTTTGTCTCTGGCTTCTGAGACCCGCTTGAAGGGATGAAATACCGCCTGTTTGATATTAGCCTATTAATGCGTCTTCTTCGAGCAATAAGACTTCTCATTGTTCCACCCAACTCCACCTCCCCTGTAGTATTCTCTTGAACAACCTGTTGATTCGATTGGGTTGTGCTTTCATCCCCCATCATCACATTTGGAGTTGGAGGCAGCTTTTCAAGTTTTCCTCCATGAAGCAAGATGAGTTTACAGCCTCCAAGTAAATATAAATAACTGCTGGTGTGAGTCAACCGTTTTGCTACCATCAAAAGTGAGTTCATGTTACTAGCTCTGTCAGACGGTATTACTGGGATGAGTAAACGCAGTGATAAGCCCAAACCAAAGTACACCACGCCTTTTAATAGTGTCCGAGTAAGCGAAGTGGAGGTTGGAAAAGCAACTTTTTGTACAACGTGAGTAATTAGCAGCAACGTCGTTAACGCAATCCAACTTATGACACAATATCTTGAGACTGAAGGAGAATCAGCTCTGTTCGCTATCGCAACGAGAAAGAGCGAAAGGAGTGTTGAACATAAACTCGCTGTGCCTAGCACAACGTTGGTGATTGAGCTCACCGACTTTAGAAAGTGCGTAGTTCGGACCTTATATACAGAAAAAACGATCTGAGACTCCTCTTCGCGGATAGAATCAGCTGACGTGGCGTTCTTCTTAGCGTAGGCTCGTGCTCTGAGAACTCCAATCCCCCAATACGTACCAGACGTCAGTAGTCCGATGACATTCAGAATATAATATAAGGTGAAATACAATGTCACTTCGTCCCCATGAGATGGAATTTTGGTATGATCAGCCTCGTTTTTTAGAAAATAAACTACCTGACCGCTGAGGAAGGTTTTCAGAACTTTTTTCCAGCTGTTTTTGAGACTGGAGCTGGAACCCTGATCGATCCCAAAGTAATTTGCTTGCATATCATAGTTCGAAAGCTCGACCAATAAAATAATACTGAAACCAAAAAGACCGCTTGAAAGTCCTGCGCCGAAATTGTTAATGAACACAAACCACATAATGCCGAATATCATCGTGAAAAAAAGCGCTAGTCTTTCCAAATCAAAATATTTCAGGCTAGCGAACTCGAACCCTGATTGGTCCTCTCTTCCTTCTCCAGCATTCTCTGCGGGGTCTTGCTGGTAAATAACTTTTGATGCGATTAGCTCTAAAAACCCAATGGACCATAAGAAAATTGAGATAAGATAACCAAACGCTTTTAGCTTGGGCAAGGTCGCAAAGTCAAATATGCTCATAACCCACACCAAAAAGTACGCGAGGGCAAATTTATAGAAGGTGAGAATCTGAGTCAATAAATATAGCATTGGTCTCGGCAGTTCCATGTAATCGATGATATTTTCTATATAACAGTAAAATAGAGCCGAGAAAAGCAGAGTAACGAGTCCTATGAAGGCAGATTGCTGAGAATTGGTCTTGTAGAAGAAGACTGCGAGTAGTATGGCGTAGAGTAGCACACTGATAAGGCACGTTACTGTCAGGCTTTTGTTTTTGAGTTGAGATTCACGGAATTGGTTGATGGTTGAACGAGAAAAGTTTGTGTAGAACGCATGATGAGTATCAGACGGCAGATCTTTAACCTCATTCAAACAGAGTGATAATACTGTCAAGAGAGTGGATATGACTCCGATGACTTTGGACGAGATGTTTTCCATTCCTATGAAGATATTGAGCAAAGAAAGCGCGCACAGTCCACATAGAACAAATTTGCCAGGCTTTGTGATAAAGAAACCCCATTTAGGAGAGATTGTCAAATTATTCTGTCCAGAAAGTCGCAAACAAACGAGGATAATTGCAATGGAGGTCAAGTCTAGTAGATATTCTCTTGTATGACTGGTGAGACGATTCGAAAGTACACATGATAGCTGAGCAACCAACCCGACCATCCGAAAAGCAGAGCTAATCAGTGCGAGAGAAGGGTAAACGTTAGCGTAATTGTTATTGGACGCATTTCTCATTTGATTTCGTTTCTGCTTCCAATTATTTGTGTCTTTAATTTATTCGTTTATTCGATGCTTCCGCAGTGAAACTAATTAGAATATTCAAAGATTATTATTGCATGAATGCAGATACTCATGTTACTCCAACTCGTAATAACTCTTCCTCTCTCTGAAATCAGGTTTTTGCTTTATCAAACTAATAATAATGTTGACATATCTCATTTAAAAGTTAGAAGACAAGTGTAGGGGGGTTAATCTATTTATTTCTCTAATATAAGGCAGAAAAGATGATCTTTAATGGATTAATATTTAGGGTTCAGAGCTCAAATGAGGAGTGCAGCAACTTTCAAGCATGGAGGAGACTCTTTATAAACAAGAGCCAAGAATACTTTTAAATTCCTGATTAAATTTATATGGTTAATGGCTTGATAAATTCCATGCAAGATAAAAAAATTGTCACATGAAATTTATTTTCTTGCAGCCTCCAGCTTATTTGGATTTAGTTGTTGAAGGAGTCAATGGCACCTATTCCTTGTCCAAATGAAATGACGGCTCCAGCAATTCCCAGCAGACTGAAAAGAACTGCGAACATACGGACGACGAGGATGAGTAACTTCGATGGCTCTCCGTCCTCGGTGTCTGATTCTTTGACTTTAGCGTAGAGTAAAACTAATGAAAATAAGAAAACACAAGTTTGAGTATCAGATATTACATGGGAAGGTGAGGGAAAGCGAGACACTGCCAATACCTCCGACAAGTCCCAAAGCTGATGTGATGTTAGGAATAAGGACAGCGACGATTCCAGTTCCGAATACCAGCGCAGCAGTTACTATGGTGTAGGTTTTATTGTCAGTGTTTTCATGTTTTCCCATCATGATGAGGATCTGGAGTCTGGTTGGCACGATATTAATAACGATAGAGACGATCAATGTCAAGGAAATTGCGATCAGAGCGAGCAGCATAACCCAGTCGAAATCAACGCCAGGGAGTTTAGGTCTTTGAACGATAAGAGGTGGGGTCTGGTCGGTCAAAGAGAGGTAGCCACAGGTTCCCATCGTAAAGTATAAGAGAGAGTTTATGCTAACAACACGAGCTACAACCTGTATGATTATTATTAACATTAGATGTTTCTCATGGCGTTATCTAAGAGTACCTTTTTCATACGCGTATATTTTGCGCGAGCGAGCTCAGTTCTGACTGGGAAAAGGTTTGAATGGCAGGTGAATGAGAAGCTGGCTATAGCGAATGAGGTGAAGAAATTGAGATTCCATCTCGTGTAAGTTATATGCTCAAGTGAATTGTAGTGACTAATATATGATGGAGTTTGGATAACCACGACCTACCGTCGATAAGAACCTCGTTAATTAAGGCGATGGTGGATTGTCCTTACCAAGAGTGTGTAGAAGATACAAGCGACTCCGAAGTAGGTGGCATATCTAATTCCGTAGAGATTTTTCGTCATACTTACTGGGAAGGCAACGATCGTCACAATCGCAATTTGAATGAGTCTAGGTAAGAACTCTGGCTCCTTAGTCTCTGAGCCAGTCATAATCGCGAAGATGACTGGGACGAATTTGGAAACTAGAAGTTTTGGTATTAGTCGTAAAATAAAATGAGGAAATATGTCACTTGTGATCTGGTAGCCGGAGGAAGAACCAAAACCGTAGAAGCACAGAAGTCCATCCATAATTCTAGCAGGAGTCTATTCATCAATAACGACCATTAGTTGCGATTTTGCTTGAGTGAGTTACTTTTCCCAAGACTTTTTCGATTAGCACTGTGTACTCTTTTTCTTTCGTTTTGAAGGAGCAGTAAGAAAGCATACTGAGCGAGATAAAACAAAGACTCGCTCCAAGCACCAAGAATCCGAGTCCCAACAACATTCCAGATGATTTAAAGAGGTAAGGCAGTGCCAAGATACCAGTTCCCATTGAAGTAGCAACAAGGGAGAAGATTGAAGCTCTAATTGAGCCTAAACATGATCGTGAGTATATCGACTCTCTGCGTTATGTAATACCTGGTTTCATTGGTCCGAATGTTCTGTCAAGCCAGGACCGATACTCAACTAACACCTAATTACACACCATGCGAAGCAAATAAATACCTGGCCAACTTAATTTGGCCTCAGGTCTTGGTATGCTTGTGTCTGGGATGTCTTTGCTGAAGGTATCCTCGGCTTTACGAGAAGAGTTTAATCATATTGAAAATTTTTTTTGAAGATTACTATCTCTTGGCAGAAGATTCTCTGATACATTATTTTGCGAAAGGATACTGCTTTCATTTGCGTCTAAGGGATCGTTAGGCGAAACGTAGGATCTGAAAAAAATACCTCTGATGTCAAATGTTTGTGTCGCCATATTGACTTAGAAGTGGTCGATTTTAGTATTTCGAAAATATTGTATAGCTAAAATCGCAAAACCTAAATATATAGCCAGTGTGATTGATCCAAAAGGAGGATCGAGGCGTTGATAAAACTCTGTAACTTATTTTCAAAAGATTTGCACTGTTTCTAACAATCTATTGTATCCTTAGAATGCCTCAATCCACCACGAGTCGTTACAAACAGGATAGTGGGAACGAACTCGCGGTTGCTGAAAATTTTTTAAGGTGAAAAAAGTTTTAGGATCTTCGATGGTAAGGACTATGTCGCAAAATCGTTCGAAATATCATGGGAAATCAAAGCTTTGGTATAGTTGGTAGACGCAGATATAAAAAGTTGGTTTTAATGGCTTTTCAGTTTGTACTGAATCCTAATAGGAATTATATGTTTTCCTAAGCAGCATAGCCTCTAGCTGCATTTATCTGATCCGTAGTGGGAAGTTGGCAGAGAATATCGAAATGCTGCGGCTTTTCGAATATAAAATAAGTAGATCAGCAAGAAATCACTTTCCATTGTATCTCGCAGTTTATCGCAAAATTAGACGCTGCTCTGTAATTTGCACACTCTCGAGTGAAAAGAGCCTTAGCGTCTAAATTAAATATTACAGAGCATAATTACTCTTATTCAATTATCAACAAGAACTAATAAAGCGGTTTAGATGCAACTTGTGAATGCGCGCATTTCTCTCAAAAAAACCTTCTATTTGCAAAGCGAGGTAGAGTCTCAGCAAATAATTGATCGAGGCACTTAAAACTCATATCTGAGCAAAAGAAAAAAATAGCAGAGAAGTGGGAGGCTTTCCAAAGAAAATTTGAGTCCAGTAAATTCAATGTTAGTTCAAGGATAGAGTACAAATTTTCGACAAACATTTCAATAAATTTATCAGGTTCCAAACTGGCTTGTTAGAATTTCAATCAAAATGGATAATTCAGCTCGAAGCTCACCTTTGAGCTTCAGATACTCTCTCGATGACCTGAAGCGGGATTATCAATCTCACGCAAAAAAACATAGCAGCATAATTTCGTTTACTGAAACCATTGAGCCGGAATATCTCGTGCGAAAGACATCTATTTATCAAATCATTCCAATCCCAGAGGGAATGAGCACTATCTTTAAGTCATCACTGCCGATTATTCTTGCAAATTGTTCGCTTTTCTTGTTGAACCTCGTAAATTTGTTCTACGTCAGCAAACTCAATGACTCCGTCGAGACTGGCGGCATCGGTGTGAGCATGGTGATGATGCAATGTACAGTCTATGCGCTTATCTTGAGCATTAATCAAGGGCTTACCGTGCTTGGATCTCATACTTTTGGCTCGAAGGAGTACTATACTGTCGGATTACTCTATCTCAGAGCTAATGTGCTTATCGCAGTGGTGTTTATTTTTTTCCTGCCTGTACTATTATCAACACGAAGCATCTTGATCACGATTAACATATCTCCTCCTGTTGCTGAATCCGCTCAGACGTATGCGCTCTATCTTATCCCCTCATTAATCGGTTTCTCGCTCTACGACTCAACGAAATCTTATCTGCTGTGTCTCAAGAAATTCCAGCCAATCGTATATATTCAACTGAGCACTTTCATTCTTCACTGCTTTTCGGGTGGCATTCTGATCAACTATTTAGGTCTTGGAGTCAAGGGCGCTGCTATTGCAAGAGGAATAACCGATTGGGTGAATTTTTTGATTGTATTGGGTTACATTAAAAAATACGAGCACGATGATCCCGCGTTTAAAATGACCTGGATCGAATGGACCAAAGAAATCTTCAACCCCAAAGGGTTACTCGAGCTCTTCAAGTATATCACAGGCTTATCTTCCATTTACTTCGTCCAACAGTTCACGTATCAAGTTTTCACGTTTCTGGCAGGTCAGTTCAGCGATGCTAACTTAGCGGCACACATATTGTTGACCAATACAAACTCGCTCCTCTCTTGTATCCCGCTAGGAATTTCCTTAGCGACAGCAGCGTATGTTTCTTTCTCACTGGGGGAAGGGTGCTTCATCAAAGTGAGGTTTTTTTTGAGGAGCGGATACTGCTGTATTTTTATTTCAATCATTGTGATTGTCTTGGTATTCTCGACCTTTCAAAGCATTTGGGTTCAGGTCTTTTCCAGCGACCCTGACGTCAGTTCGATATTAGATCAGTTGGTCCATATTTATTTGGTTGGAGTGGTGCCTTGGGACTCGCTCCAGACGTTAAGCGCTACGATATTGAAAAGCATAGGGAAGCAAATGCAAGTGAATATCGCGGTATTTTCAGCGTATTACGCTCTGGCGCTGCCAGCGGCAGTATATTTTGGGTTTGGATGTGACATGCAAACACGAGGAATCTGGACAGCGATATCTCTTGCAGATATCGCATTATTTATTTTTAGCACGGCAATATTATGGAAGACAGACTGGATCAATCAAATGAAAGAAATGAAAAGGCATGTCGCTGAGGAGCAAGGCGAAGAGCTAGCAGAACTCAGAATCGAAAGCAGCAATGGGAGCCTTGCAGACCCTGATTTAGCGGCAGTTCTAATGAGAGGAAGAAGCTTGACTCCTCCAAGTAATGTAGGTCCTATGAAATTCGATAAGAAAGAAATAATCAAGCTAATGACCCAGAGTCAACTGCTGCATTAGTCTAGCTTTCTGTACGGAGATAATAAGCCTTTTATTAATGTATGTATGTTCTGTTATATAGCGTTCAGTTTTCGTTTAAATTGGTAAGGTCATGTAACAAGTCTTATAATTGTTATAGAATCATGATTGTATCTTTAGTGGCAATAAGTGGCTGCTGAAACCCCCAGGCCATTATTCCAGGTTTTTTGATGTAAAGTTGATGACCTTATTAATGTAGGCTATTCTTCTTCTCGCTGTTTCTCAGCAATTAGGTATTTTCAGTGTAGTCTTTTTGAGCGGGGGTTGATCTGTTTGATTTTGCACATTTGAAAGTTTAAACTAATTTTCTTCTTTGAATAATTTTTTTATCATTAGCAGTTGGGATGTCCACATTCCATGAAAAATACAAGAACATCACTTCCTTAACTCCTAACGCCATCAAGACTATCCTTGAGCCTGAAAAGATCTTCTACATCGTGCAAATCTACGAAAAATCCCAAGTCAATGCTCAAAATTATGTTCGGATCAAAATCTCCGATGGATATACTCGATACACCGTACTTCTTGCAGACAACGCGTACAAAAAGGCCATCAAATACGATCTGAAAGAAAAAGCAGTTATCAAAATCGACATGAAACATACACTAGTATCCTCCCAGCAAGAGACCGCTCAAGCTTACAAACCTGTCCTCATCACGGACTTTGAGCTTATTTATGCAAACGTGGGAGTTATAGTCGGTCATCCAATGTCTTTCTCCGAGTTCCAGAAGAATAATTATGTGAATGAGCGAGGATCAGTTCATCTTCCAAGGGAGTTTTTGAATCTGCTGCCTGAATCATCTGAATCTTCAGGATCAAATACGAACCAGCAAGTACCTTCTCCATTGCACAGGCTGATAGAGAAGAAAAAATCACCTCGTTTGCAAAATATCATTGTAGAGAAATCGCAAGCATCACAATCGGATATCATTTTTGGAGCATCTCCAAAGCTTTTTGATTTTGAGTCACAGCAAGAGAGAGCTCAGCCTTCTCTTATCGCTCAGCTGAAAGGAAATAATGAAAAACCAAGACGGACGGAAAAGCAAATGCAAACTCCAAAGATTTCAGCTTTCAGAGGTTTTGATAAAGGTTTAGATGAATATTTGCCTCCGAGCGACGCGACGAGAACTCCTCGCGAGATGAGCTTTGGACCAGGCCAACCACTTCCTGAGCAATCAACGACACCAAGACGGCTTCCTAGCGTGGAGGAGAAGAAGGAAAAGAAAGTTGAAAAGCACAAAAGTACACCAGCCCCAGAACGGAGAATTCTTTTTGAAGAAGACAAAGAGCAAATGACTGAAAGAAAAGAGACCCCTCAAAAAGCTAGTGCTTATCATGAAGGGAAGCACGGCATAATAGCGACCACGAAAGAGAAACCGCCAGAACCGCACACAACCAGCCCTCAGCCTTTCAAGTTTTCCATCAGAGAATTTTACACGAAGAACACTTCACCTATAAAACCCTTAAAGACATATTTTCTTAAGGAACCACCGAAAAAAACCTCTTTTAATCTCATATCAGATCTATCATCGATGAGGAGAGTAAGCGCGTCAACTCTACAACCGCCTTTCCAAACGACAACGTCAACGGGAAGGAGAACTCCGTTTATTCTTCCTGCTGAAGAGCGAATCACCTCTTGGTCTAACGACGAGTTCACGCCGGTGAAAACCCTTGTGTCTCACATGGAGAATTGGATTATTAAAGTGAGGGTGACTCTAAAGAGTGAGGTTAGAGAGTACAGAATGAAAAGTGGGCAGTCAGGTCGAGTGTTCTCTGTGGATCTGTTAGATTCAGCCAACGGCGAAATCCAAATGAGTTTTTTCGACACGTTGTGTCATAGATTTTACGATGAAATCAAGGAAGGGGATGTCTATTGCATATCCGGCGGGAAGATCAAAGCTTCGGAACACCGAGTAACAGGCTCAACTCACAGTTTTGGTATCATTGCAGATGAATCCACTACTGTGAAGAGCCTGCCAGATGACGGTTCGATACCAGCAAATTCGTTTCAGTTTACTCATTTGAATGAGATCAAGAGAATTGAAAAAGGGAATTTTGTAGACGTTGCAGCCTTTGTCAGCTACGCAGGGCCACTCGAATTCATCGAGAAGAGAAATACTGGAGCTATTGTAAAAAAACGAACACTCCTCTTAACAGTCGACCACAGAGAGAGCTATGAGCTTGTCTGCTGGGGATCCCGAGCAGAGACGCTTAATCTTACAAAGGGAGATATTATCATTATAAAGCGAGCAAGAGTCGGCGAGTTTAACGGAGAAAAGCAATTAACGTTTAGTTATAATACAAACATTATTACGAAAGACCTTCACAAGTTTCCAGAAATTAAAAAATTGCTGTTTTCTCCGCGAAGAGAGATAAGACCAGACAACGTCCTCCCGGATGAAGGAAGACAGGACATTTTCCCTGGATATTACGGATCGCCACAACAAGCGATACTGCCGTTGAGTGGATTCAAAACACTAGAGCAGATTGATCATATTGCTACAAACGAAATCAAACTCGGACATAAGCGCACTTTTGACACGATTGTTACCGTATCGGACTTTGGAAAAGAAAACACGCTTTACTATCCAGCCTGTGACCGCTGCAAGAAGAAATTAATCCAGGAAGGTCCGATGTGGCGCTGCAGAAGTTGTACTTTTGAAACGTTATCGCCTAATTTCGTGTTTACCCTTCAATTGAATCTGGAGGATCACACAGGAAACGTTGGGGCAGTTGCGTTTGATAATGTCGCTGAAAATATCATGGGAATAAGGGCCAAAGATTTTCGTGATTTGCTGATTATGAGGCAGTTTAAGCAGATAGAGGCTATCCGAGCCAAAGTGCAAAGTAAAGAGATGAAAGTGAGATTGAAAGCTTCTTTTGAGATGTACGGAGGCTCAGCGACTGTCCGTTACCAGATTTTTAACGCAGTACCCGTGGATTATCAAGTAGAAATTGGAAATCTTCTGGACACCTTAGCATGTTATGACACACTATAGAGAGTAATTTCTCTATAGTGGAAAATGATAAATTTTGTTTATTTACGTTTGATTGTTATTTATCTTGATTTTTCTTTGTAATGATACTTACTTGCTCATCTATTTTCAAAACGCCAGAAGCTGAGGCTGTATGTATAGTAATGAATTAATCTGCACGGCTCGAACCGCTTTTCAGCATGGCAAAGGGATTATT
>ENA-UOUE01000354-UOUE01000354.1-compost-metagenome-genome-assembly--contig:-NODE-354-length-38132-cov-11.250269_pt1 | contig 38132 bp, 23 predicted proteins | sample MGYA00238146_ERZ747223 | MGnify/ENA primary metagenome ERZ747223 (study PRJEB28781, sample SAMN06268865) | compost metagenome | isolation source: single cell | place: USA: California, Emeryville, Joint...
CATCAGCTTGGATTTTGAATTTATTCTCTTCTTCCTCAATTCAAGTTCTATTGAATTACTATCTCTCTCAAATTGGAAAAGTGAGAAAGGTTATTTGGGAGTTTTAAAGTTTGCTGATTGGTTAATAAGTCAAAATTCGGTATGCATAATTTTCCTCCGAGCTATGATAGCTTTCTTAGATTTTTCAACAATATGTACTCAATCAAAGTGGCACATTTAAAGCTCTCTAGATACACTTTACAGGTCAGAGAGAAAATTGATAGTTAATTGACTATTGTTTGTCGGATTGATCTTTTCCTTTAGTAACGAATCCTCCACTCCCAAAGAACACTTGTCCGGCTCCAGAACTTAAGGCACCTGGTTGATTTCCCGTGCCAAACAATCCTCCTTGACTTCCGAATAAATTTGTAGGCTGTCCTCCTTGAGGAGCACCGAAGAGACCTGTAGATGGTGTTCCTTGTGTCTGGCTACCAAAGAGACCTGATCCTTGTTGTCCCGTGGTTTGTGCACCAGGTTGTCCCACTTGACCCCCGAATAAAGTTGTAGGCTGGTCTCCTTTAGGAGCGCCAAAGAGACCTGTAGATGATGTTCCTTGAGTCTGGCTACCAAAGAGGTCTGAACCTTGCTGTCCGGTGGGTTGTGTTCCAGTGCCTGCTGCTACATTTGCAGTTGCTTGATTGAACGTAGTTGGTGATACGCCAGTAAAGAACCCAGTGGGTTGTGCGCTGGTACCGGTTGTAGGATTTGCAGTACTACTCTGATTGACTGCTTGCTTGAACATATCGGGAGTTGTGCCGGCGAGGACCCCTGTGCCGAATGGTTGGCCTGATTTGGGAATAATTGTAAGTTGAGAATAGTTTAATCATTTAATTTACTCTGTTGAGTTTCTTGGGATGTTTTATCTTGTTGCGTTGCTGTGAAAGCACCACCAGTTCCTCCAACATTCACATTGGATGGTTCCTAAAAATTTATTTCAGATTATGTCAGTTCAAGTCTGATAAAAACAGAAAAACGAATTCATTCAATAGATTTCATCAAGGAAAAGCAAAATTTACCAAAGCCTGTGCCTTCGTAGGCGAGAGAACTGATTGTGTAATCGGAATATCTTCAATCTTGGTGAGGGGTTGGCTTGGAAGAGATTGAGGTTGAGATTGGGCTAGATGGGATTGGCCCTGAATTGGACGAATTTGCGACTTCAGATTTTCTTTCTTAAGCTCAGCAATGGCTTTCTCTTGCAAAGTGTTCATTGTTTGCAAATTGCTAATTTTATTTCCCAATTCTGTCTCCACCTGCGAATTTTTCAATTTCAAACGCTCAATTTCGGTTTTGAGATAACTTCTTTCATCATCGAAGGCTTGGGTCTGTTTCTTTCCCCCATCGATGGGCTGTCTTGGTTGCGATATAGATCCATAATTTGACTCAATATTCGACAACCTAATTGCTAAGAAGTCTCTTTCATTGAACAGATTCTCCTTCTCGGAAGCTAACTTAGAGAGTTTCTCCACGTTTTGATCAAGCTTGCCAGCCAATTCATTAGCTAAGGCAACTTGCTTCTCTTTCTGATCATCTTCATTGAAGAGGGCTTCCCTCAAAGCCTTAAGCTCTTCTGTGACTTTATCCTTGAGGAAAGCAAGTTCTCTATTATCAACTTCAAGTCGATCAGCACTCTTACGGTATTGCTCCTTCTGTTTCTCTAGAGCATCGATCTCAGCTCTTAACGCAGCAATCTGATCTGCGAGCAATCCTCTTTCCATCTCAAGGATTGGAAGCTTGACCTTTAGTCTGTCGATTTCTTCCTGGAGCTTCCTGATATCATAAATGTGCTTTTGTCCCTGCGCGTACAAATCAGTCGCTCTTGCTATCTGTACATTGAACAAATTCTTAAAGTGATCTCGATCTTTCTCAGCAGCAGCTAGTTTTCTAGCAAGAGCATCAGCTTCGCCGCGTAATGTGTTCTCTTTTTGAGCGGCATCATCTCTCTCTTTCTCCGCGATTTTTAGGGCTCTTTCAGCCTCCTTTGCGCGGTCATTGGCGTTTGCGTAGGCTCGTTCAAAATTACTTTTTTCATCTAGGGCCTTTGTTAGCTCTTTTTCAGTCTCCTGAAGCCGCTTTTGCAACTTTGCTCTCTCTTGTTCGAGTTCTTGTGCCTTAGACTGGTACTTGCTGAGGTCAGGCTTTAATTTATTCAGCATCTCAAGTTCCGCTCCCCTCTTTGTAGCGACATCAGAGAGCTCTGCAACATGTCTGTTCGCTTTCGTCAGCTCATCCAACAAGTCATCTCTCTGCTTTTTGAGCTTAAGATTTTCGTAATTAGCGTCTTCCAAGTCCCGGCCTGCATTTTGTGCAGCATCCTGAACAGCCTTGAGTTGTCTCTCAAGGAATGTTTTATCTCTGGCAAGACCATCTCTCGCTCTCTGTAACTCCCGAATCATTGCTTCAAGCTCATCGATTTGATTTTGTAGCAAGTTTCTGTCTCCGCGCAGTTGATCCAACTCCAAAGATAAGGCTTTATTCAGGTCTGTGAGGTTTTCATTGTTTCTGTTGGCAGTTTTTAATTTATCCAGCGCATCGTCTCTTTGGCCCTTCATCTGATCTCTCTCGGATCTGGCTTCTGCCGCTTCTTGCTGAGCCAGCTCGGCGCTCTTCCTGAGTCTCGCTAATTCTTCTTCAAGCCTAGATTTATCATTTTCAAGATTCTTAATTCTTCTATTTAGATCATCAATCCTCGCTTCCACCTCCGCTTTCGCTCTTCTTATATTATCTCGCTCATCTCTCACATTGTTAATTTCGGCTCTGTTTACCCTCTCTATTTCCTTCAATTTTTCAACGTCTCTGTTAGCTACTTCGAGATCTTCTAGTAAGCGCTTTCTTTGAGCTTTGAGGTCAGCAATTTCTAATTCATATGCTCCTAAGTTGCTGAGCTGATCTTTAAGCCTTTGGATCTCTCGCTGAGCTTCTACTAAATTGGCTTGAACATCTTTTTTCTCCTTTTCGAGCTGCGCAAATCTGTTTTGGTAGTCAGAGATCTCACGATTGTAGTTCTTTTCCAACTGATTGTAGCGATCTTTCTCTTTAGCAAGCTCAGCCTCTAAATCTCGGATCTTGCCTTTTAGCTCAGCGATTTGAGCCTGAAGATCAGCGATTTGTTTTTCTGATCTTGCTTTATCTTCTTGCAGTCTCTTGATATCTTCATCTTTTCTAGCGAGCTGTCTGGTAAGTCTCTCGATCTCGTCTTTTGAACCGGCCTGGTTGAGTTCGTCCTCTTTTTCTTTCAGGAGTTTCTTCAATCTCTCAATTTCTTCCTTCAACTCTTTAATTTCTTGGTCTTTTCTCTCATTGTCCTTCCTCAGAGCTTCCATATCTTTCTTCAGCGAATCTAGTTCCCTCTCGAGAGCATCTTTATCCTTAAACACCTTCAAAATTTGCGTCATCTGCTTCTGGAAAGCTGGCTCATCCAATTCGGGATCAATATCAATGGCCAGCTTATCTTTCAGAATGCCTCTTCGTTGCTTGTAAGCATAGAGGTCGTCTCTGTATTGCTCAAGCGCTGTTAGATTTCTATGGAGCTCTTCTTTCTCCGCGGCCAATGACTTCTCGAGCGTGCTCTTATCTGCTGTGAGGGTTTCGATCTTGTTCTTCAAGTCTTTAATATCTCTCTCTAAAGATTCAATTTCCCCATCTTTCTCACGCATTTTGGAATTATGGTCATCAATTTCTTCTGTAAGCCTATCAATTTGAGAACGCTTGCTTTCGTTTTCACCTGTTAGCCTCTGGATTTCCTTTTTCTGCTTGGCGTTCATATCTTCAAGCTCCTTTACTCTTGGATTGACTTTATCAAACTTCCTCTGAAGTTCTTGAAGCTCATCAGTTCGTCTTCGGAGCTCGCCTTCAAAGTCGTTGCCTGTGCTCTTGGTATTTTTTGCTCTCTCCGCAGCCAACTCGTCCATCAGATCCTTAATTCTTTTCTTCTGACCCTTATTATCTTCCAAAACTTCTTCATACATCTTAAGGGCATCAAACTTCTGATCCTCCAAGATATTGAACTTATAAACCAACTGTTCAAGTATCTCATTAGTGCTGCTAGTTTTTATGGTTTCTTGGAATGTGCTTTCTGCTTTCTGCTTAATTTCTTGGACCTTTACATCAATTTCTGTAACAAGAAGGTTCTTAAGGTCGCTCAGAGGCTTGTTGAGGTTTTCCTTGGTGAGAACTCTCTGAAGAACTTCTTTAATGCCGTCAGTGAGAGTGACTTCTTTGCCTTTCGAGTGAGTCTCCTCTTCCTCTTCAAAATCGCGGGTTGCGTTTCTGAACTCAGTCAAGATGAGGGTTGTAAGCTCTTTTTCTCCGAGCTCTACGTCCTCAGGTTTCACACAAACATCAATGAGTTCTCTAATTTGATCTTTAGAAGGCGCTCGACTCCAATTATTGATGCAACTTCCCAGTTTTGAGAAAGCGAGTAAAGCACTTTCAAAGCTGATTGCGTTTTGGAACTTTTTCATCCGCGAGGTTTTCGCTTTTCTGGATGAGGGGGTTAAGACTTGGGACATTATTTGAATCGATAGAGCGTCTCGTCAATTTTTTAATTACTAAATTAGACACGAATCTTTTTTGAAAATTGGAACCAATAATTTAAGAACTTTTCATTGAGCCTTGATGATACCGAGATCAAAAAGCTTAACTGAGGGAGTGAATCAAGGCTGAGACTACCCTGAGAATGCTTTTTCTCTTAGATAGACTACAAATCAAAAATATTTGCTCGTTTTTCGCTTGAAAATGATCAAAACTTTGAGATCCAAGAAGATCACGGCGTCAAAATGACACTAAATTAAGCTAGGATTGAATTAAAACGTATTGACTTGGTGATTCGGAATTTAAGGAATTCGTCTAAACTATTTCGTTTCTTGGATGGAATATTAATTGTTATGAATACTATAAACTAACTCGCAATAAATTCGTGTGTTTTTCTTTCGATCCTAGCCTATCTCAAATATGAAATTAACAAAACTTTAAGAGTAAAAACATCGTTCCGATTTGTTGGATCATATCTCGGAAAGCCAATATTGTGAGTAGTAAGAAGCACAAAATTTTGCAAGCAGTATCAAGAAATTTTTTGTCATTCGATTTTGCTTTTCTAACAAATTTGCTGAATAAGTTTCTCGTTGTCCAGAGTGCATTATTGATTTCCATAATTTGAGCCCTTATTTTGAAGAGCTTGCGCCGTTTTTTAGCCACAATTGAAACATCCTCATGGCAATTTGGAATTGGTGTTCGAAGAGAATTTTAGAATTTTACCTCTGTGTTTCACCAATGAAATTAAGAGGACATACTAAAGGAGTCGTTACTGCCAAAGATAATATGAAGTATCTGAAATATTTCGTCAGAGGATGAAGAGAAAAATAGAAGAAAAAAACTAACACAGCCGCACGCGTAATCCAAATGTAAGGCGAGTCGAGTAAGTAACAAATCGAATTTAGCTCTATCTATACTTTTAAAAAACCCGAGAGTTTTTCACGATAGATTGAATGACACAAGTCTAAAATAATAAAAGTTGAATCTCTTTGCGCTGTTTTGAAGTCAGAAAGCGTAAGCAAAAGTATGGAAGTTGATTGGCTGAAGTACAACCAGAATACTATGCCAACAGCTCCTACGACTATTATTAGCGCAAATAGATAGAGCTTTAATTAGTTCTGAGCGCTGCAGTAAATTTTTTAATCAAAAAGCACTTATCTATATCTATCTTGAGAATTAAATGCATCAGTCCAGTATCACCTGAAAGAAAGTATGAGCTGTAGCTCCACGAAGTTTTCAAGTTAGAATCGATAAAATGTTTTCCCAACTCCATCATCAACTACATAGACAAATCGTGAAATCTTTTTCGAGAGAAGAAAGTAGAAAATGACACTTTTTCCTTTTAGACTCTGCTTTTCGCGTTGATTCTTAGAGCTATATATGGTATTAAAGTTAATCCACCTCTTAATAAGAAGCAGCATTATTTCATAAGAAATTATTAAACTACGTAAGGGATCGTCCACAGTAGACACAGAGTATGATTTAATCGCTGATCTGTCTCCTCTCTCTGCCGTATAGGCCAGCGGCAAGTCAGATCAAACCCTACTTTTGAAATAAAAAACCCTAATTATTTTTTTTGTTAATAGTTTTATCAATAAGAAATAGCCCGTACTTACTGATTTTACTTTTTGATTTGCTGTCGTTTCATGACTTTAAAAATACATTCAATACACATTGAAAATAGCTTTTTAAATCGAAATAACAAGTTTTATTCTTGTTAACACGATTTTTATCAAATTACAAGTTTAATAATTCTTTTCAGCTGCTTTTCATTTCCATATGGCACTGTTCTCAGAGGTAACTTCACTTGCTCCATCCCCTCTCTTTGCTGTTTACGCTGAATTTTTGTCTCTTATAGCTTATCGCGTGGTTCTAAACTCATCCAATTATCTTTTAGGACTATAATTTTGGAGATGCCAGAGACCATGGGTTACCTTCACAGCATGAAAATTTCTTCCGAACAGCCTGCTTCTTCCAACCTCAAAAGGAGCAGCAGTCAAACGGAGACCTTCTTTGTAAAGCTCGGAACACCAAATCCTCCACTAACTTAAAAAGATCCAGTTCCAAGGTAGTAGAAGCTACTTTCCATCTTATATTGAAAATCATCTATTTAGAACTCATTTTTCGAAGACAGCGATCAAAACAAACACTACTTAAAGGATCATGCTCAGCAAGCAGGAATGAGACCCGATGCTCAAGTTGGAAAGACCAATAAGACCAACCAGCAATTAGATTTGACATTCAAACAGCTACCACCAAGTTTCGGGATCTTGGAACGCGATGCTGATGATAATAACAACGACGCAAAAGGATGTTCTACAAAAGTCACATCCAGTAATGTCTCGCGGAGAACATCTCTTCAAGAGGAGCTGATTTCATTGAAAACTCCTAAGATGAGCAGGAAGAACTCGGAAGCTGCTCTAAATGGTGAGCTCCAATTGAGTTTTTCCAACGACTCCACGATCACAAGCAGCATGGGGTCTGCTTCAAATAACGTCTTCAGAATAAAGTCTAAAACGAACAACCAGGTCAAACTAATCAAATTCAACAGGATTAAGGCGATCACTCCTATTCACTTCGGCGACGCGAGTAATATTTCTGACAGGAGAGCCTCAAAATTGACCTTAAGTACTCCAAAGCGGAAACCGACTGCCCTTCAAGATTATTTCTTGGGGAGCACGCCAATATCACCAATTAGTACAATAGAAACACCAGAAAAGAAACCGGAACGAAAAAGTGTCCAAACTCAAGCGACAGTTCTTGGAAAGCTCTGCTTGGATCGAGTTGATCCGACCACCCCAACAATTAAAGCCTCTCTTTCTCTAAGGGCATTACCAAGGCCACATTCTATACACCCTCCCGTGCATAATGACCTTGAAATTGAAAGGGCAATTCATTCTAGCTGCCGACATGTCATCCCAAGTCAACGAAAATTCATCTTTAATGGAGAATCACCTCAAGAACCTTCAAAACCTCAGTTAAAAGCAATAAAAGTAGAGCGAAGGGGAAGTAGTAGTAGTTCTCGAAAGCCCGTTCGAGTGTTTAGTCTGCCTTCACCCACTAGACCAGAAGAGATGGTTCAGCTGACTAAACTGGAGCCAAGATCATATCATTCTCAGCCAGGACCGCTCAAAACCGGGGAATTTCCTCAAGTCGAAAAGGGAAGATATATCACTATGATCATCGGTGAGATGATAGACTCTACATCCCCAGTGACCCGGCCTACGGAGAAAGAGATGGCTCAATTACCAAACCTTCGTGCTTTCAGATCGAATCCTGAACACAGCAGTTCTAAAAAAAATCTGATGAAATTTCGGAACCAGGAAAACATTTTAAATAAACTCTTCAAAGAGTAATTTGCAAATGGTGGTATTAGAACTTATTTCAGTGTCTCAAAACGGGAAAGTCGGGTCAAGACGAGGCTTGTTACAATTGGAGAACAAGTCAAAATAAAAACAGGCCATAGTTTCTTTTTTTGTTATTCGTAAGGAGAGGTTCTTGGAACAATTTTCGAATTAGTCAAGTGTGCGCGCCTTTATTAAGGATATTGAACATCCATATTGGGTTTTAAAATTTTTTGAAAAGAATATTACTAACTATCAGACTATAAATTTATATCTATTATATCCCTTAAACTATTCTACAAAGACATGAATTCTCAATCATTACAGAGAAATTTTTTTCCTATACAAGCGATTTGCTCATTGGCAGCCATCATACAGTTTGAGACAAATCTTTTATTTTACTGAATGATTTATTTGTGCAAATACAAGGTAAAATATGTTTTTGGCCCCCTCATAAAACACCTTTGTTTAGTTCAAGATAGATATCTTACAAATATCAGCAGCTTTTGGCACTACAAATAATAAGATATTTTCTTTATTATCTTTTTTTGAAACAAGAAGCAAATTTTGTTGTATCCGTCAAATTTCGTCACCTTTAGAAATTAGACATCATTTCAATCTTTGCTTCCATATTTTCTTCATATATTCTCCTCTTACAACTCTGCCTTTTTCGAAAGAGGCTGAAATCCCTTTGACTCCAAGAGTTGGTTAATTCCTTCAGCATCGTAATCCGAAACGTCAAAAAGGTCAACGACAGTTTCAGTATCATCATAAAAAACAAGTCTTGGATCCCCACCTTTGCAAATTGATGCATTAGAAGAGGAAGATTACTGCGCTTTTACCGACATATTCGACTTCTACATTGTAGTTCTTGGCGTGTTGATAGATCCAATCCCTGACCTTGGGAAGACGATTCAATTTTCATCCAGAACAGGTTTTCAAAACTGCTCTATGATACATAGAATTTTGAGCCATGGCAACCTCTAATTGTCCAAGAACAATCAGAGCTGCAACAACGACGGAAAGCAATGAAAGACTTCGATTTGTCATTCTTGCTCTGTTTATTAAAATTTTATAATTTTCGCAATTGACTCTGACAAAAAAAATCCAAGAAATGTGAAATAACTCATTTTGATAACATAGCAGCAAGTATTTGAATACTATCTTACGCAGGTCCCAAGTAGCCAGCATATTATTTCAAAGATAATTCGACATTTTCATTTTTTATGAAAAGATTAAGAAATGTAGCAAGAAGCAGGCACAAATCATAATGAATATGAAAGTTATATTATCTTATTTGAGGAATGCGAAATAGAACGTGAATGCGAGTATCATGAAAAGATAGGTGCAGATGAAGTGGCTGATGCTATTTATGTTCATAAAAAAATATCATGAGCTTCGGATAAGAAAAAGAACAAAATACCTGATGAATTTCCCTTTAATCAAGCACAACCACCAAATGTCCACCATATTCCAGTTCTTCTTTCCCTTGTAATTCATCATATTGAGCGCATGTGCGACATGGCTGTGGCAGTTATTACAGCAAATATTATGCTAATAAGAAAACAATTAAAACAAAATAACAGCAACTAATCTCAGCACCATTTCCTTTCTAAAACGTTGGTCAGCTTTCTTCACACCTTCATCCCATTCTTGTTTTCCTACTGAAGCACCATCCAAAACAACATATCTACGTTAAGCGAGGAAGGAAATTTGTGAAACTTGATAAGAATTTGAAGAGTCTACTTGTATGGGTTGCCAAACGCCATGTTATCAATCTAAAGCAGTCAGTTAATATGCGCTTTTTGGAAAAAAAAACTTACACTGACATAATATGGGCCTGCAAAATCGTGTATAACACCATCAGACCTTCGGTTCGTTGAGGTATTAGATAAAAAAACGCTGTATATTGAAGATACGTGCATATTCCGGTGTGTCCTATGATTGGAAGGAACCAACTGATAAATGGTAGAGGCCTCCAAACGATACAATATGGAAAGCGGAGGATATCGGGGTCGATCTTTCCAGGTTCTGTATCTATGGTGTCGAATTTGTTATTATCTTTAATTTCAACGGCCTCAGGGTCGTCATCATCAGCAATCATCTCATTTGAAAACTTCTTAGACTTCATCGCTTTTCTTCCTTATCCAATTAAACTTTACTACTTTTTAATCGAAATTGCTTCGAAAAGTAATTTATCAACTCACTGTCAGAATGAACTGGAGAAATTTTTTGAATAAAAAACATGAAATTTCTTATACTAAACGAAGAATAAGAAGGCCAATCCTTACTGCTCCTAACGGACGTCTTCTATACAGTTAAATTCAGCTAGATTCAATTAATTGTAAAGACTAGCACCACTTAAATTTGGTACAGAACGGATTCCAAGAACTCTCCTCAATAAGCCATTTTTTCTTGCGAGGAACGTCAGACGCTGTTGTCGCTGGCGACTCATAATAGTATTTCTGTTTCACAGTGTCCAAGAGCTTCCGCACCTCTTCCTTATTACAGTGATTTTCTGCTAGTTCATACGGCGTCTTCCCCTTTCTCGACCTCAACTGGCGATCCGCTCCTTGTTCAAGCAGAAATTTGATCACTTTTTTATTTGTTAGTTTTTCGAACTCCGTAAGTTCGATCTTGATCGCACAGAACTGCATTAGCAAAGTATATCCCTTGTCCTTGTCGACAATCGCATCGATATTTGCACCTCTTTGGAGCAGAGATTCCGCCATTTTCATACAAATCAACTGATTTTCAAAAGCGTTCGTTTCTTCTTGCAACCTTGTGAAGCAATATGTTAGCGGAGGCTGCTCGCAGGCTTCTTTGTTGACGTCAGCGCCGTGCTCGAGCAAAATTTTCAGAATCTCGAGGTTTCCTGTGGCGCAGGCAACGCCGATCGGAGTGAATCTCCCCGGCTGCGTAGTCATGTTTACGTCAATTTCCTTATTTGAAAGAAGAATTTTCACACATTCGAGCCTCCCCAACGAAGCGGCGCAGATGAGCGGGGTGATTTTACTGTCAATGTCAACCTCTTTAAACTCTTCAAGGAAGTTCAGGTTACGGGTCTGCAGTTTCATTACTTTGAGTTTCGGGACGTCATTGAGGAAGATCAGATTCAGGATTCTTTGCTAAAATGAGTGAGATATGTTGCTGTTACTATTGACATACCTCTTCAGAGATGGAGTTAGAGTAGCCATTTCTCGAAAAAGTCTCTTCTTCGGCTTCTGATTGTCTGTAGTCAATGTTATCGATCATGGCTTAGGGCTTTGATTATAAACAATTGGTTCAGAAATTTATGAGAAATAAATTGCAATTAAATGAGCTGCGATTTAATTGAACAAATTTTATTTTTCGCAGGTTTAAACGATATAAGTTTCGTTTTGCTGTGTATACTTGGCTACTTGTGCTGAGATATGGAACACCAAAAACCGAATGACATTTTTCGGGTTCTCTTGACAACCAGAGAGGCATTAAAGCAAAAGTTGACAACAAATCCACATAGAATCCTAAGAAATTCCAGTGAGGTTAATTACGCTTATTATAGACAACATGTGAGAAGAATACATGCATCACACTCTCCTTCCCAAGAAGCAGCTTCCAATTTTCAAAAGAATCAGAATTCACAGGTTCTGTCGTCGTTTAGTGAGCTCCGAATGAGAGGTCAAACCAGGTCTACGAGAGCAGTATCAAAAGAGAAACTGGATCATTTTCCAGACCTTCAAATAAGTGCGTGCACTAACACAGTCACGAAGAATATTATTCTTTCTCAAAGCAAACCGACAAAGCGTACGGCGATTCCTGCGACTCCTCTATTGAAGAATCTCGGCGAAAAACTGAATAATCTGAATTTGAACCAAAACAATCAACCTTCTGAAACGCGTCGTGAGAGGTGCAGTAGCGTGACCACAAGAATATTGGAGCCTATGCAGCCTTATTCAAGGGCCGCTCCAACAATTGTAGTGGAAAGTGTGCCTTTTGTGCCGATCAAACTGGAAGAAAATGCCTTTAGCAATCACAATTGCATAAGCAGAGAAGAGTACGCCGGGAGTAATGACCAGGGTCCTTCGAATGTAAGTAAAAAAAGTTTAAACGTTCAAATAGAAGAAGCTGAGGTCGTAGAATATCCGTTAGAGTTGGTGAGCTCTCTAGAAAGAAGGATCCATAGAAGTCTTAAAAGGTTTGAGAAGACAAGTTCACTGCGAGAGACTCCAGTGAATGGGCAGGAAAGACCGGAAGTCATGGCTAATTTGATTGTAGAAGATCAAAAACCGCCAATTTTTCCAAAAAGACCAACATCTGTGCTTGCTGCTAGGGTAAGCCGAGGAGAAAACATCAAAACCAAAGAAATATTAACTCCGAGAACACCAACACCAGTAAACAATGGGACTCCAAAGTTAATTCGACATTCTAAGCCTCAGTCCCTGGGGGCTTTACTTCCAAAAAGTCAGCTTTTCAGCAGACAAGGAAAAATCCAGTCTGAGGAGTTGTCTAAAAACTTAAATCTCTTAAAAAATGAAGATAAAGGAAAGAAACTCAGAAATGTTTCAGCTAAGAGTTGGGTTCTATATAGCACAACCAGGGGATTTTTGGCTGGGAAAAATGAGAATGAAGGCAGAGAGATAGCAAGTCTCACGAAAATAATGACTTGCTATGCTTGCCTTCAACTAGCTAAAGCCCTCAATCTCGATCTTGCTCTTGAAAAAGCTAAAGTGTCTAAATTTGCTGCCTCCGTTATCGGGACAAGCGCGCACCTGAGAGCAGGAGATCAACTCTCACTGACGGATCTTTTATATGGACTTATGTTGCCCAGTGGCAATGATGCAGCCACTGTCCTTGCAGAATACTTCGGAAAAATCTTATTTAAGTCCTCGTTGGAATACAAGGAACAACTCGATCAGGGAGCTTCAGAAGAGCAAGTCCAATGCATTAGACCCACTCGATTTTTTATTAGAGAAATGAATCGAGTGGCGAAAGAATTGCAGCTGAAAGATACGATATATGCAAATGCACATGGTCTTCCTAATAAACTTAATACATCAACGGCAAGAGATCAAGCTCTTCTCTGCTTGGCTGCTCTGAAAAATAAGCAATTCAAGCAGATCGTTCAAACAAAGAAACACACTGTCAAGGTTGAGAACGAAGGTTTGGAAACCAGAGTATTGGAATGGAAGAACACCAACCTCATTTTAGATCGAGGATACGACGGTGTAAAAACTGGTACAACTTCCACCGCTGGGGCTTGCTTAGCTTCCAGTCTCACAAGAAATGAACAAACTGTTATTTGCATCTTGCTAAATTCAAAAAGTACAGACACAAGATGGATTGAAGCCATCAAATTGATTGACTATGGTTTTGAAATCGAATAAAACAAAATATTTCTCTTCTTTTTTTTACGATTAATTGAAATCCGTTGAAAAATTTGCTCCTCATTATTCAAATTTTTTTTATAATTCTTTTTATTTAATGCTGATGCTATTATATCATCACCAAAACAGCTCACGTTTTTGGTTCTGCTATCATTGAGAAAACTAAAAATAAAAACAGATATTTTCTTACGAAGTATTTCGAAACATTAGAATAATTATTTAAAGTCTTATCAGTAGCATTATGTCGCAACTATTAATTGCTGTGAAGAAGAGAAGCTTACTCAAACCGAATTACTAGTATGCTAAAACAAAAATGCTATGAAATTTCTTTAAAATTTAGAATAAAGCTAACTGATCCAAAAAAAAGAGAGAGAGTTTTTAGAATTTAGGATGTGGAATCCTAATTCTGGTAGGTTGAGTTGACATGTGCTGCTTAAATATTCCGGGCTTGATATCTGAGAGCAAAAGAGTGAGTAAATTATCAAAGGAAACTCTAATTTCATTACCTCTCTTTGCCTTCCCAATGCCTACTATCGGAGCTGTGGGCTTTTTCGAACGAATTTGGAACCCGATGGACCTATTCACCAACAAACAGTTATTATTTCCAGTCAGTTTGCTAAGCAAATTACGAGGTCGTATCATAAGTTTGGTTCTTTTGAGGGTTATGTTCAAGCGCCAGAAATTTCCTTTGTTTCGTGAAGCCAACCTTCGGAGCGTCCGGCATGATGCTAGTATTTGGTGGTTCCCGATCTCTGTAGTATCTTCCGGGACCAACAATACTTGGCGTTGATGTATTTGGTGCGATTGGAGAGTATCCTCTGATCTCTCTCCTAAACCCAAAAGTATATTTTGGATCCGAGGCTGAATCAGGTCTGAACCCAGGGTTATATTCTGGTCCAGGCGTTTGGTTCAGCTTGCTCGGGTCCATTGCAAACTAATTTCACTATAAGATAAGACGGAGAGGGTATATCAATTACCCTCGATTCAAGTCCAATTTTCACAATAGCGGAGTGAGGTCTTCTTGTCTTGTCGGCCTCTAATGGTTCAAACTATTGCTCAAGTCAGCTTTTATTCATTATTTGAAACTTCTACATCAGTGTCAGGTCGACCATAATATGCGAATTTTGCTTTTGTATCCAATGTATTCCTGACGGCAGTGCCAACGGAATACTGTGGAGGCTGTTTATAGTAGAATCTGTCTGTGCCTCTGACGTTATAATTGGGTCCGGGGGTTTTTTTGCCTGTTTTCGAAACATTAGATGCAAAAAAAGAGATGAAATAAACCTAAGAATTGGGTTTTGCTCATTTCTTTATTCTGAAAGATTTTCTCTTGCTTCTCACGAGAAGCGGTTCCGAAACTGTAGGCAGGTTCGGTATTTTTACTCGACACGATCATCTTACCGATCGAGCTATATATCTGGGTATTCTGGAATTGCAGCAAATCCTGATAGTTGTATTGCTTTTGCTGCTGAATCACTTGCTGAGTTTCTGTGCCGCCCTCTGCAATGTCCATGCTTTGTTAATTCCGACTCTCCGTTATAACTTTCTTTTTACTAATTTATTCAATTAATATAATTCTGAATTCAAAACTAAGAATTCAACTGCAATTGTAATTTAATAGGAAAGCCAGTTATGACATTGAAGCTTGAAATGAGATCGGAATTCATAGCTTTTTTCGATAATATTTCAATGATTAGAACCTTTTGATATTCAAGAGGAAAGTGCTACTGAAGTCGGAGGTATAGATTGAGAAGCGAGCCCTACCTGAGGTTTTTTCATTGGAGATGAGAGAATAGCAACTCAAAGGGCGCTAATCCATATCAAAGATTGAAATTTTGGAGGTTTCTCGCTATGAGTTTTATGAGATCTTCAAGCTAAATTATCCGCTATTATATTTAGTTCAAAGACAATTGTTTATTTAAAAATAAACAAACTCGAAAAGAGCCGCAGATTCTATCATCATCAGCATAAAAGTCCGGCAAAATTAAATTCGATATGGAGATTGAACCTGTTGCAAATGGTATGAATTTTGGTTAGGAGAAAAGTGATAGAGTGAGATAGGCAAATCAAAGGAAAAGTCAAAGGAATCTGCAAAGAGCGATCCGATTCTTAATGCTTATCGCGAGCTTGGCTTCAAGGAGAGGTTCCGAACAAGAGCTCAAAAGTTAACCGAGCGTAAGATTTTGTAGCAGATGCCACGTAATTTTCAATATTTTATAGTTTATAGCGACAAAGAGCCTTCACCTGTCAAATCAAATGCTTTGGAAAATTCAAATTCACTCTCTCAGGAACCGAAAAGAAGTAAGTGGGAACGATTGATGATTTCTTTACTGGTTTTCAGGTAAGCGACTTGAAAATGGGATCACTAATGGAAAAATGTGCGATGAATTTCGAATTGATAACATCGAGCTGAAGATGTTCTCGAAAAAGCTTACTGATTTTTGGAACAAGGTCTTTCTGCGGAAGAAAAAAGAAGTTTCGAAAACTGAGGGGAAAGAATTATCCCGGCAACTAAGCTCAGAGAAATCCACCGATCATGCTCATGCTTTGACTCAGTGGGGCTGCGCTGTTCCTTCAGAAGAAGATCAAAAAGCTTTTGTTGAGAACATTAAAAATAATATCGAGGATCTTTATAGGATTTATAAGTATTTTCAGGACAAAGGAGGATACTATGAAGGTAGCACTTTCACCATTAATTGGTATTGATTCGTTTAGTTTTTGCTAAATTACGACCTCTAAGAGTTAAGCAGCGCTTGGCAACTCAGTATCAAGTCACTAACGAGGAATTTTTAGCGGAGTAAAATTACAAACTTTTCGTAACTCGTTTTAATACTGCAATTTTAGTGTTTTTGGGACTTATAAGAGGATCCTGTTTCACTTTGAGAGGTTCACTGAAGATGCGAGTTACTCGAAAAAAGGATCAGCGTTGAAAGAAGTTTTAGAGATTGATCCGGAGCTATTAACAACTCCAAAAATATTTTCAGAACCACCCAAAGCAGGTGAAGAGGAGAAATTTATTCAAGAGGTAGGATTATTTAAGCAGATCACTTTCATACAAGAAATTTAGGTACTGGACCAACAATCGGTACTATTGGCTGGATTCGAATCAATTTATGGTTTGCGCGAAGAGTTTTTCAAACTGGATCACATTTATAAGCATCATGGAGACCAACATGTAGACATTGTACACCAAAACCCTGAGATTTTTGGATTTGAAGTGTATAAGAAAAAGTAACAGAGCATTACGCAGTGAACAGGGTCTGATATTTCTATTCATAAGACTCCATCAGAGAAAGGAAGTCATCCCATTAAAAGATTATATCACATATCAATATCTTGTTGCGCATAATCCAGATCCAAATTTGCGCACTCCTGAGGGCAACGTCAAATATGCGGTGAACATAGACATTGACGGCTGGAGCGAAGTCCTTGAAGAACTCAACAAACTTCCACCCGAATTCATGTGCCTGTCCAACAAAGACGCTCTCAGTCATCTCAAGCGAAAAGTCCTCGGCATAAACCTACCTCAGATCTACTTGAAAGTAATTATTAGTAGCAAAAAAAATATGCATAATCCAATTATTTGTATAGGTAGAAGGAGCTTGGACTGGAGGCCACGAGGAAAATCTGCGAATGAGGGCTATCAACATCAATCACGGGCCCAAGGGCAGCCATTGGTATACGATAGATCATAAGGACGTACCGCGATTGCGTGAAGTGGTCAAGAAGGAATATAAGATCGACATTCATAAATGCGAAGGGCTGTGGTTTGCAGATTTAGATTTTTTGCTGAGACACAAGCTCGAAGTTCAATACTTCATCCAGCACAAGGGCGACATCGTAAAATTAAAATATGATGAAGACCTCATTAACTTGTGACTTGATATAATTTTCAGGTTTTACTTGGGCCTGGCTGCTTGCATTGGGTTCGTGCGAAAGGAATTGCTATAAATTCAGCCTGGAACTTTGGAACAGCTTGCAAAAAACAGGTAATATGATTTATTGGTTTTTCTTAATGTTTTTGGATAAAGTTTGAGGTTGCTTTTGAAAGGTTTCAAATAAATAGAGAAATAAACTCTGATGTGAAAACAGTGATACCTTTGCATAATTTGGTGTTGGAGCTATTAAGGAAAAAGGAGCCCTCATATAACGACGAAACTCGAGAGTAACAAAATTAATTTTCCTGCCTTTGTGACTTTTTGTTGCTAAATAGATTATTCCTCACAAGGGTTGCCAACTTTTTATCAACTGAAACGGAATTATTCCTGAACATGGATCCAAAATATCGCACCACGCTAGTAGCTGCTGACCCAAATGACGATGTGAATAAATGCTCATTTTGTTTCGACGAAATTCTGAATTATTTCTTGTTTCTCCCAACCATCAGCACAGAATTCTTGAAATTTGCATGCGTGTCCTGCCTACATGTAACAGCGAAGGAAAAATTGAAGGATGAATTAATATTTTAAATTAGAAAGGCAGTGTTCCGCACAAGTCGTTTGGTCCGAATGATCGGTTCTACTTCAAGCAGCATTCTGAGGATTTAATAAAGGAATTCCAGAAATTTTGGAATGAAATCCAAGACCCAGAAATTAAGGCTCGAGTTAATCTAAATCCACTGTTCGAACTTTTAGAGAAAGTAACTCCCCTGCTCCCTCCAAAAGGCGACAAGTAAGTTTTTTTTTTTGTCTTATGGTGAATATATCATATCGTAAAACTGCCACAGTTTTAACAAAATGGTGCCTGAGCCTTTTGACATCCCTGAAGAAACTATACCAGAGAAGACAGCTTCTAATGAACAGCAAAACACTCAGCCTACTACGAAGCCGGAAAATAACGTAGAAGAAAGAGACGCAGATTTGGCCACGAATGACGACGATTATGGATTTAAGATCAAAAAGAAAGTCAAAGATTCGGCAGCCCCGAATGCGAAACCTCTCGTTCCAAGCTCTTCCAAGGAAATGAAGAAATCGACTTAGAAGACAAGCAATCACCGCATTCCTTAAGTAAGTTATACACTGAAGCCAAAGTAAAGTTCTGTAGTTTTCGATTGCTAAGGTACGGTTTGCGTGAAGAGTCTTGCAAGGAAAAATTTTGACTCAATTGCCAAGAATAGGAATCTCGGCTTTTTTCAGTTTTCAGAGGGTTCTTAACGTTGCGAAGCTATTTGTTATAAATGAACAGGAATTATGCCATCTAGACGAATTGAGTAAAATATATGCCGGTCCAATTATATAATTATCGCCGTATACCTTCTGAAAAACTATAACATCGAGAGAATAATTGAAAAGTGCTGTTGGTGAAGCTCCAGCTTGCCTTAGATAAGATAAGCTTGATCGTAGATTCAGATTTGCAAACGTTATAAGAGATAGGAGATTCTTTATGCTTTAACTACACGATTAGCTATCTATAATCATGGAATGCAAATATATAAGGAAATGAGCTTTGCTGAGCAATGGACATGCAATCTTAAGACCTAATATATCAAATTAGCCACGCTGTTCATTTCAAGCTTGGTTAATGATTCCAATAATCTTCTCTTCCAATTCTCGGGAGGTAATGTTGAGTCCACTCTGGATCCCTGAGTAAATAAGTTGTCCGTCAAGCTCGACTTCAAAAGCACCTGTTCTCGAAACCGAGGTTACCAGCGTATTTCCTAGAAGGAAAATCGCCATGACTACCATCATTTGCTTTTCTTTCAGTTTCAGGTAGATTGGAGGAGGAGGCATTCCTAGTTTTGCAAAAACGGCCTGTCCTCCCAACATGAAGAAGATAAGAAGATATTGGATCGTGCTGATAGCCCAAGAAAGGCCCAACTGCAATTTAGGAAGAGGAAATTCTGCTCCAGAGACTGTGATAAATGGATATTTGCTTGTCAGTTCTGTTTGCATAGCTTCAAATCGTCCCTTAGTACCGGACTTTGAATCGTACCAAAAGTGAACGATATGAGGAACCTGGCTGTTAGGGTTCACGTACAATGGCTCAGAGTAGTTACCAGCAGGTCCTTCTGTTATATTTGAACCATTGCTCAAGTTGTCGCTGACGTTAACGGCTGAGTAAGATGTGTTTGATGATGTGTCATTTGTCGTGTTAGTTTGGTTAGCTGCCGAAGGAAAAGCTGTCGAGTCATCGTAATACATCTGTCGGACTCCTGAAAGGTCGATAGCCAGGAGGAGAACAGTGACAATAGTCAAGAAACGGAGAATTTTATCTCTTTCAGACATCCTAATCTGAGATTTTCTATGACAATTCGAAAATTATCTTTTTGTGAAAATCGATTAAATATCCAGTATTCTAAAATAGATGGTATCCACCTGCATTAGCAAGATAAGCTATAGACTTGTGCAGAAAAGAACAAGTAAGCGATGTTCCTTCAAAGCCCTTATAAAAAAAAAAACATTACAAAAATTTGCTTCCATGTCAATAGGAATTGTTCGTCTTAAATTTCGAGAAATACCATAATGAATGAATCCAATATTCAAACTCTGTGAATGCCTATAATTTAATAGACACACAAAGATTGTCTTACTCTCTTTGTTTGAAAATGTGCTTTGAAAATTGAGTGATGGTTTATTCAACGCAAGAAAAAATTTGCTCAATAGCAACTTGCTTAGTCAGAATTAAAATAATAAATTCATTACGAGATCAAAACAGAAAACATTTACCAAAAATGAGAGTTACTTCCCTCTTCCTCATCACTGCTTGCTTGATGACTGTTGCATTCGCTGAATGGTCCCTCCCAATTGACATTTCCAAAGAAGCTGGAAGCTTCCCTTTCATTGACGCTATCTTCGAGAAAGCTAACAAAATGGCTGGAGATTTCGCCAAAGACCCTTGCGTCCAGAAAGTTTCTGAAGAAATGCAACTGAATGCTCTTGAATGCCTTTATGCCTGGAAGAAAGAACGCAAGCTCATCGACACCATCAACTGCGGAGCCAACTTGGCCAACAACGCTAAAGACAAACTCAAGAACGAGTGCAAGATTGATTTGAGCTTTATTCATTTCTAAAATAGTGCATAAGTGTGATTATTGCTTCTTTGATTGCATTACCGCCATCTTCGTGTCGATTTAGTTCGTGAGGAAAATAAGAATTCAAGAAGCGCCACCTTAACTATCAAATCTAATGTTCCAAAAACAAATGAACTCTGCTTAAGCTATGTGACAAAGCATGATGGAGCACTTCTCAAAAAAGTTTTTCACAAAAACAGTGACCCTTCTCTACAAAAAGTGTAAAATGTTTTTGAGAAGTGCCACATTTTTTAAAGAAGTATCACTTGCTTTTGTGAGGTGAGAAAATTTTTTGAGGAGGTGCTCCATCCTGCTTTGTGAAGTGCAGCATTTTTGTGAGAAGTTTCAAATTTTGTGTGATGCAACCGTTTATTTCTCTTCCTAAAATGAGAGACAATAATAAAGGCTAGTCTTCCAAACATATATTCTCTCTTAACTTTTTCCGACATAAAATGATGCGACAATTTATATGGTATAATCACAAAAATTTAGCAAGATGATTTGATAAATCTATTAAACCACCTCGTTAGAACGATTATCGAAAGCTTTTAAGGTGGAATGGAACCATATCTCTGAAACATTATCACTTTTCCACACTATTGAGTGAATACCTCATTTCTTCTACGAATAAAACTAAATAATTCTGAAACAGAACTAACGAGCCAAAAACTATGGGGCAAAAAGTCAATAAGTCAGTTTTAAATACAGTCTGCTGTCAGTATGACAGAGATAAAGAAGCCAAGCGTCAAGAGGGATACTTTCCTACTGAGGATTTCAAAATTGCAAGTACCATTCACCATATTAGTAACTTTAGTAACGCTTATGGCTAATCAGATAACGAAACGTCATTACTATGCATGGTTTGCTTGACACAAAAGGATGAGTGGAAAATCTACATAAACCATCCTTGCAAACACCAGATCTGCTCGAGGTGCCTGGAAAATATTGGTGTACATTCAGAAAAGCGTTGCCCTGTAAAAAATTGCCCAAGGAAAGTCAACGTTATCGAACTCAACAGATTTTGGGTGACTTATCTGCAGTATAATTTACAAGATCAGCCCCAAAATCTGGAATGAATGATAACTCTTTTGAGAGGAGCATCATTTCAAATTTTTTTCCTTTAGGGAGCAAATTGATCTCAATATGTCTATCTTATTCCGCAGAAATTGAACGAATACAGCGCGTTTCTAGTGTTAAATATTGCAATGCATGTATCTATATCAATAAAATGGATGTTCAAATGCGAGAATGTTCTCGTAATTAACTTCTCTAACAAACCTGATTTATTCGTATAATCTTCAGCAACAATCTGGCTCGAAGGGCAGCCTGAAAGTCCAACAATTGTAAGAATTTTGATAAATATTATTTGTTAAGTTTTCGAACATTGAATAATGCCTTATCAAAGGAATAGAACCAGCCAAGAAACAACGAAGCTCATATACCAACATCCGAGTTCAGAATGAAGATTGATAATTCCTATGATATCTGTGTGCAAATGTTATGGTGAAAGGAGATTAAGCAATATATTGTGCCACTGAGAAAATCCAGATTTTATTTTTTTTTAATATGATGAACCGCAAGCAACACGATCATCATGAGAGCTTGCGGTGTTTTGCAAAAAAAAAATCCTTTAGATAGTTAGAATTTCCTACAAGTTAGGCATAGATATATTATGTGCTATGTGCAGTTGAATGAAGGAAAATTTTATTTACTCAGTTCATTCCATAAATTTAAGATGGAAAAATGAACACAGCACTTGACAGTTCTGCTAGGAAGCTTAAAGATGAGAGCTTCTCGTCAACTTTTAGACGATTGGACGAGAGCTCTACAGCTCGTAATGATAGCCAAATTAACCAAACAGAAAATCCTGCTAAAGGCGACGAACAGAATACTGCTAATGATGTAAGCGAGATTATCATGCTCGACACTACCTCAAGGCCGAATGCTGGCGCGTTGCCCTACACCACCTTCGAAGCAGACGATATGATTGCAAATATTTCATTCTCAGACATCCTTCCAGAGCTCGATATTCCCCAGTTAGACGTCGGATATCCAGGCAGTTTAGTTTCAGAAGCTTCGCCTGTCCCCAAACGGAAACAATCACTTGATGACACCTCTACTACTCCCATCACCGAAACCAAAACCACCACCAGTATAACAAGCATGACTAAATTACCTCTCATGAGATCAAAAACATCCAGACTTGATAACAGAAAACCTATAACCAGCTCCGAAGACCTACTAAATGGACTAGTCGGTTCCAAACCTATTGAACCAAAATTCAAAATGTTATTGCAGAAACTTTCAAATCAGACAACGACATTTAAACCATTATCAAAATTTTTTGCTCGTGCAAAACTTTTCGACACCTTCCGTGCCAAAATGGAGCTTGACAGGCCGCTTACTCCAGGAGTCATGGCACTGATTTCCGATGCCGGGAGTTCAGTCGAAAAAATCAACTCATCACAAAAAATAAAACGGCCAAGGAGACATGGACAAAGAGCGACTTTTCAACATATAAAAAATCAGCTAGCTATTTCATCAGCTAAAGTGAAACTAAAGGCGGCGCTGAATGTAGCAAAAGGCAATAAGCGCTTCCATAAAAGCAAGGTGATGTTTTACTGCTGCTACTGCCTGGAATGCGTTGTGATGATATTTAAGCCCCTTTTCACTCGGACTATGTCGCCCGACGGTATCCCTCGTATGTTCTGGGATCTATGCTCGATTCTATTGATCGTTTACCAGATGATTATGATACCCTTCACGATCTCATTTACCATTAACGAAAATCCCCAACAGAGTAATTTTGATTTTTTCATAGATATCTATTTTATGGCAGACATCCTTCTCTCGTTCCAAACAGGGTACTATGAAAAGGGGATCTTGATTACTTCTCGCAAAGCAATAGCTCTAAATTACATAAAAAGCTGGCTCATAATTGATTTGGTGGCTTCGTTTCCCTACACCTGGGTCAGTTCCACGGATGATTCTGGTGTCACTTCATCGAAAGTGCTATTAATTCTCAAATTCTTGAGGACATTGAAAATTTTGAGGCTCTTGCGAATTTTCAAACTCAAACGAATCATTTCCAGAATTGAAGCTATCATTGAGCTCTCGGTCTTTCTAAATGCAATGGTTGGGTTTTTAAAGCTGTCTGTGATTATTTTATTCATCGGGCACTGGATCGCATGCGCCTGGCATTACGTCGCTGTAATCGAGAGTTTCAATTATCCAAATACCTGGCTGACAAATATGTATCTCCAAGGTTTTGGAGGCTGGTACGATGAATATATATTCTCGTTCTATTGGGCAACAACGACGATGATTACTGTAGGATATGGAGATATCCTCCCCGCTACAACGAACGAGATGATCTTTGCGGTTTTTATTATGGTCTTCTCTTCCGGTATCTTCGCGTTCACAATGAGTAGCATTAACAATCTTCTACAGCAAATGGACCAAAACAAATTCTATTACAAGCAGGCCCTTGTCTCGCTCAATATGTATATGAGAAAGAAACGAGTTTCTCCGGATGTGAAAATCAAAGTTCGACGCTATCTGGAACATATACTAGGTATTTATAACGTAAATAAGATCAACGAAGACAACCTCTTCAGTCTGCTTTCAGAAAAACTTCGGAATGAGGTTATTATCGATGTGAATAGCAAAATTTTGAAATCAGCAAAGAGTCTAACAGACATCTATTCCAAGCCGATACTCGTGGAAGTTACGCTTATCATGAAAGAAGCGGTATTCAGCAGTGAGGAAATCATTTACCGGGAAGATATACTCGACGATTGCTCCCTCTATATATTAGAACACGGCGCGGTCGAGCTCTACACTCTACGCTCGAAAAGCGTATTAGCACAACTTACGATGGGCTCGCAATTTGGTGAATACAGTTTCTTCACGGGAGGATTAAGAGATTTGAGTGCCCGCACTAAAACCTTCACAAAAGTGTATAAAGTACAACGAGAGGATTTTCTGGGCTTGTTGGAGTTTTATCCGAGAGACAACGAAAAGTTCTGTATGACCAGAGATAAAATTATGATCTATAGCGATTACTCAGGAAGTAATTTAGAATGCCTGAGTTGCAACAAGACGACTCATTTGACAACCGAATGCGATTTGACGCATTATGTGCTGGATCGCAAGTGGCATATTGGGACTTATCTCGATGCGATGAGCAATTTTAGGAAGAGATATGTGAGAATTAAAGACCGAAAAAATTATGAGTTCCAAAATTACGCTGAACTGAGAGAAGCAGCTGAAAATTTTAAGCAGGACTACCCAGAATATTGCGGCGCGAGAAAGCTGTTTCAATCGCATGATGATATGAGACTAATTCACAAGAACAGTATGCTTCATACTCAGCTTCCTCGCACAGATACAACAATGGAAGAGCATCCGCTATTTAATAGACAACAGAGCGATGGTAATGGACTCATTGACGAATATTTAAGAGAGAAGGTTGCAATGGGAAAACGCGCTGGCCGGTCAGACCAACCGAAAGCTGGAGTTGGGACGGGGACGAGAGCTGAGGCAGGCAATTTATATGATGATTTATTCGTTGATGAAGCTGAGATCTTCGAATATTACTTTCCACATAACAATTATAACATCGTGACGTTGAAGCTTATGAGTCTAGTAAACAAAACTAAAGAAGACAGAGAAGAAACCACCAAGACCGAAGAGCACCAACCACAAGTCGAAATTCAGAAACCGAAGGAGAGAAGGAAGTCTCTATGGCAAAAAGTGAAAGGTGCCAATATTCTCAAGATCATATCGAAATCAAGCTCTGAAACGGATGATTTTGACCCTCGAACTGCTCATATGGCTGAGCAGAATCCCATACATCGTGCCCGCGCATCGACGAAATTACCTCAAGAGAAGTTGTCTAAATTTGATGCGCGAAAGAGCGTAATGGTACCAAGAAGTGATGCTGGTTTCGGTTCAGAGGGTAGTGGAAGTGCTTTAAGAGTGGGAAATGATTTTCGTACAAGTGTATTAAAGAAGAGTCTCAATCGAGAACCAGAAAATTTCGAATTGGGAGGTGAAATGATTTTAGCTAGAAAACCTGTGAGTAATGTATTCTCTGCGGAATCTCCTATTATGAATCCTCTTGAAGATATTATGAGCGGGGTGAAAAAGAGCAAACAGTTCCCTATTGATGCTTTCCAGGCGAATCGCCCAGATAAACGACAGTCAAAAAAAATTTCTATCAAGGACGTTGTGGGTGAAAATGATAATGCAGAGCACGCGGTTGCGACATTAGTAGATGCTATTGGAGTTCAGAAGATAGTAGAAATAGCTAGGTCAGTGGAAACCGATTCGGAATCAGACTCAGATTCTGATAGCAACGATTAATTTGCCTGAGACAAATTAGCTATTTTTCTTTTTTAAATTCTTGTATTTTCTGATGAGTAAAAGTTCAAATCATATGTCCTTAGCAGATAGGCATCATGTAATTCGTTATACATGAGTAATTATTTTGTGAGGAAAGAAAAGAATTACTTGCTGTTTCAGCGCAAAACCAAAAAATACCTCTGTTAGAAGAGATCTCGTAAACCTATTCAATCGATATAGTCATAAAGGGATGATAGCTTTTGAATTTTGTATCTGAATAGGGAATTCGAATTAATCTAGATGTAATAAATCATAAAAGCAGCTCAATGCTGCCACTCTCGCTCACTAACTACACTCAAATAAGTAGAAAAACTAATTTAATAAGAATTGCAAACTACCATAGTTTGCTATTTTCTACCGCAATTATTTAACATAAGATGATAAACAAACTTTCGTTTCATCAAATTAAGTACCAAGGCAGTTACATTCTGTCTAAATATGAAAAGATCTGAAAACTGAGCTTCATTTATTGCAGCTTAAAAAATAAAAGAGATTTTGCTTTATCGCTTGAGTTCAAAGTTATCAATTATTTATGATAAGTAGTACATAATTGTGAATCTCAAACGATTGAATAATTTCTAAGGGGCTAACAAATATCCATCTTGGTACTGCTCTTCGATCATTTCAGAGCTGTATCCTTTGCCAATAAATAGAACATCACTTGTATATTATTAAGCAATAGCCTGATCGCAAGTTTAGGCCATATTTCTAAGTTGATTCTGGAGATCATCGAGATCGTCATCAGCGTTCTGATCTGCAGAAATGATCAAACCAGCATCCTTTTGTTTGTACTTTTCCGGATTTTTCACACTATCGATGATTTGGTCAAGCTCCTTTAAAAATAAATTAGAAACGTTCAATTTCATATTGCTTACTCTCTCATCCATATCCACGTCAGCATCGTCATCCATCACACCCATTGCGTCTTCTACCATTTCGTTCATCAAACCGAACTGCATCATAGATTTTTGGATATCTTTCATCGTTCCAGTCAACTCTTTAACGTTCATGAGAGAGTTCATTTGTTTTATAACTTCCGAAGTATCTCCCATCATCTTAGCCATTTTCATGTTTGCTTTAATGGACAAACGATTAGATTATTTAAAATAATCAGCTATCTTTACTAAACATTGATTCGATTGAGTACATCATGCCGTTCATTTTAACTTTGTTGGTAAGGAGTCTTCCCTTCATTCTGCGGCATTGAGCGACTTGTTTTGCATATATCGCGTGAATTGCTCTATCCTTGCTGTCTTTTAGTGCTTTTTTCAAATCGGCTTCGCATCTCTTCTGTTGCATATCGTTTCCTAAGCAAAGTTAAGCATGCTATGACTCTCAGCAACTCAATTACTTAAAATAGCTCGATCAATTTCTCTGATCTCTTTCTGAAGTTTACGTTTGAAATCTTTCTCAATCTCTCTCACTTGGTCTCTGTTGTTTAGATCGAGTTTTGGCTCTGGAGGAACTTCTTTCTTCTTATCCTCTCTCTTTGAACCAAATATTTTCATCATCGTGGTCTTGTGCTTGTGTATTTCTTTCGTTTACGTTTGTTTATAAAGGGGAGCATCAAAACGCGCTTTAATACCCATTCTGATATCGCCTTTCAGCTCGAAATTTATCAGAATTAGCCTATTAAAAAATTATGAGTGTAATTAAATGAAGTCGTAAACAAATTTGATCTGGTAAATAGACACTTTACCAATTGACCGTTTATTGATAGGATATTTCAACAAATTTCGATCTAATGAGCGTAATGTGGACCCAAAGAAAGGGAATTATTTTCATTTATCGATGTTAATTTATTGCTCTAAATCAAATAAGCTGAGTACACACTGTTGTTTAACATTGAAGAAAGTATATAGGAATACGGACATGTATATGTATGCTACACACGTGAAGTAGTGTTTATCATATAATTGAGTAAAGTTGCTTTAACAAATCATTTAACATTAATAACTCCTCTGCAGGTAGGGCAAGTTATCTTATCAGATTTAATCCAGTTACAGAGACAATCGAAATGGAAAAGATGCTTGCAGTCATCAGTGATGAAATAGCTTTCAGTTGGCTGCTTTGAAAACTCTTCTAAGCAAATTAAACATTCTTGGCTTCGAGATAGGATGTCAGGAAGGTGTTTCAAGTCGTCAATTGTACGAGACTTCATTTTCTCTATGAGATTCTTGGAATTTTCTCCCATAAAGCCGACCCCATTGACGCTATTTCTCCGTGCTACGAAATAATGCAGGCATATGAGGAAAAAATAACACATGTTATAAAATATTGGGACCAAGATCATGACCCAATCTAAATAAAGGTGCTTTTGTAGATATGCACAACCATGGTCTCTGCTCTCGATCGCGTGAGCGAACTCATTCATTAAGTAGTAGACTCCACTAGCAAAGCCTAGCATCATCACTCCAACTATCCCTAGCATAGAAAGCTCACTCCACATTCGTGAGGTGACGGGCTCATCGAAAAGTGTCCTCTCTGTGAGAGTTTTGTCAAGGATTAGACCCAAAAAGGCAAGGAAGTAAAAGACGAATGAAGGATGCTGGAATAGCATGATGGGCATCCAATGAGGGGTATCGCAGTCGAGTATTTGTTTGTAGTATTTAACAGAAGATACCATAAGTGCGAGTACAGCTATTGAGAAGGTGACCCAGCGTGTGCAGCATTTCTGCTGTCTAGTTAGATTGCAGTAGTTGAGGTAGTATTGGAGATTAAATGTCCAGAGCACTCCCATTAACACAATAGTAGCGATAATAGCGCACTGATAGTTGTTTTTCACCCCAATGATATTTTCATAGCAGCCTCTGCTACATGAAAAGTGCGAAGGATCAAATAATTCCAACACAATGGTCATGCCAATAAAAACGGAAACGAAGCTCCAAAAGAAAATAAATTGATGAATTTCCTTTCTTGAGTGACTATCCAACACTCCTTGGAAAACATTTTTATAGACAGCCATTAAAATTTTCCACCAGCACAAAAGCTGAACCTCTAAGAATAATGCTGAGCATAAAAAGATTGGAATTGCTGTTTCGGAATCGAAAGAGTTCATGCAACTCCATATTCCCCTCAAAGGTAACAGTATAACAGCAGAATAGCTGAGAAAAAAGAACCTTTTGACTTGTTTTGATGACATCATTTCTTTTCTATGAGTACATAAAAAATATATCCAGTTCAATGATAATCGAAATTCATAACGTGTATTTTTGATTTGTTGGAAATTTTCATCGACTAGAAACTTTCATATGAAACTTGTAACAGCTAGAGACAGCAAAGGATAGTTTAGAAAATATTGGAAAGTGAAGAGTATGTAGGTTTGTAATTGCTTTCACTGGATAGAGGAGAAAATAAAGAGGTATGGGAATTATAGGTAGTCATCGGATATTGTTCTTTCTTGGTGGTAATTCATTGCTATAATGATTCTACTCCATAATTACCCTATGAAAATTTTTTTCTGGTCTTATTTCGGTGCGATTTTTTAGAAATTTGAATTTAAAAATTCACTCTTTTATCTCTGCAAGCCAGATATCCTTACTTTTTTACTCTATAAATTATCGTGAGTGTTCTATATATATTTTTTTCGATAGTGGAAATCATTCATACAATTGATGTATTTGCAAAGATCTAATTTCGTGAGAAGAATACTAGTTTACCGGATTTCATGAAAATAAAATACCGCATAGGATCATGATTTATTTTCTCAATACAGCTGAAGGTCCAATTTACAAAAGCTTTATTGACGCTTCAAAAGACGAAATATCATAAAATTATTATCAATACATTCATTACTTTGAAGGTTGATAGAATATATTTACTTATTTACAAGATAATTTTTGTTACTCTCTCTTTCTCTAGTCCTCTAATCTTCTCGTTGACAATAATACAAAAACATACAATTATTCAAGCGAACTTTTCGCATTTGCATTAGTCAGGCCAAGGAATTGTAGAGAAGCTAATCTGTTTCTCACCTTCCCACCAAAAGCAGAAAACATTGTTTTCTTTTTTTGCAAGAGAAACGAAGTTCCAGAACGCCTCTGGGACTCGAGAGAAGCCCTACCGAAGGCTGACTTTTCTTCGTCGCTTTGATTTTCTTCTGATTTCGTCACTTGATTATTATCCAAAAAGTTATTTTGTGTGTACTCACTCGAACCTTCATTTATACTAATTGAAGCGGTTTGATTGTAAGCACTCGGGATCTGGAAGAAGTATCTTTTGAAATTATTTGCGGCATCGATGCTGTTTTCCTTTTGAAGCGAAAGACTTGTTTCCTTGTCTTCTGGATTGCTACCGGAGCTAATATTTTGCTTTTCAGTATTAAGCACTTGATGATCTAAGAAAATCGCGCCTGAATTCAAAAGCGGGTCTCTTTCTTTGCGCAAAGACATTTTTTTAACATGAGGAATTTCTTTGTTAGAAGTGCCAAGTTTAGCAGTCATTCTCTTTGGGTTTCTCTTGCTGCTGAACAGGGGCGATGACGAAGTTCGATTTAAATCGTTAGGCGAAAATAATGTAAGAGGTGAATTGGGAGAAATCTGACCGGTAGGCGATCCATCCAGCAACTTTAACGTGTTCTTCAAAAGTGATTCAATTTTCAGCTTTTCCGAGGACCGAATTTTGATTTCAGAAAGGCTGTTTTCAGATATATTCAAATTACTCTTGAGGAGATGTTGTACAGAGTCAATCTGGTCAATTGCGCAAGTTAAATCATTCTTTGTCACTACATAATCATCCTTTCCTGATATGATAGATTCTGTAGGATTCTTCTTGTAAGAGCTCCTGCTTTCGAAGAGACCCAATGGAGAGATTTGGTTACGTTTGGATTGACACCGCGCTTTAATTTTTTTGAACAACTCGACACCCAGCAAGAAAAGCTGTTTTGCAATCATCAGAGCAGTCGCCATTGATATTGCCAGATTCATCGAAATTAGCCCCCAACCAAGTCGATTTCGGTTCTCAACTGTCATTTTGGCATCAACGGTAACCTTGATCACCAAAGCAATTAAAAGCGCGCACAACACTAAGATTTCAGAGAGGATGGTAACAAAAAATTCCAATCTGTCCTTGTGTGGGCGATACTTGAACAGATAGAATAAAAATACTGCCTGAGTACAGCAGAGGAGAATAGTCGCAACCAAAGGGGTTCCCGAGAGAAAGAGTACGAAAACTACCATTAAATAGATCCGGAGGATACTCAAAGGAATTTGAAAGAGTTGTATACGTGTGTTATTCTTTACTCCTTCAAAGAGGCTTGAATACCTCTGATATTTTGCATCGGCTTCTGCGGGCGCTTTAACACAAATTTTGGAGTATTTCCAAGCCAAGATCAGTTTCCATGCCACAAAGGCAGTGCAAGAGATTGCGGAAATGACTGCAAGAGAAAAACTAAGGTTCATATATTGCGTTTCGAAATTGGAATACATTATTTGCAGTATGCTGTAGGCAAAGAACAACGGATAGTTCGATACAAAAATTTGTAAGGCCACATTCCAAGCAATGACTTTATCAAGCGCAGTGCCTAAATTGGCCAGTTTCTGAGGAATAATCGAAGGCTTTTTGAACTGAAGCCAAACTTTAAGCGAAAATATGACGACAGCAACAAGAATGAAAGTCGAGAGGGCATAGCAGTTGTTCGTCAGGTAAACTGTAGATATTTGCTGTATTTCCAGAACTCTTGAGACTGTAACGTTGGGAAGCAAATAGCTCTCAGGGTCAGAGATCAAGCACACAGGGACAAATAGGTTGCTAGGATCAATATATGCTTGTCTAAACAAGTCCATTACGTTTGGCGGCCAAGTGATGTCCAAGAATTGTAGTAGCTGGATGAGATCGGTGATGAGTCGAACCTGCAAGAGGAAGCCAGCAAAACCGCCCCCGGCAACCATGGCAGCACTTTGAGCTGCAGTATTTGCGGTATTTGCGCCTTTTGACAAATCTGACGCCGTTTCTATGGTCGTTGATTCAGACTGTGTAAATGGATAGTATTCGGCTAATTTCACGCTTGCATATTTAATCGGTAAAGTATACATATTAGTTGAATCGTCATCGAAATCAGAGCCCAAAAGCAATTCTGCGCGGAGTGGAGTACCATCGGCGATATAAATCGAGGTTAGTAGTGCTAGATTAATAGTCGCATTGTTGACAATCCTGGTTGAAATGAGTGAGATATCCAGATCTACGTTCTGTAAAGTGACCTGGAGGACAGTGAGAAACAGGTTCAAATACTGCAGACCCACAGAAGAAGAAAACCGAATCAAAACTTGTCTCGGATCGTCTGTTAAGCCAATCGACATTTGCAAAGCAATTTTCGGAGAGCAAACGGGTACATCAATACCATCAGCAGCTTTTAGCTTTGTTTCATAAGTTCCGCCCGGGCACTCCAGCAAGCACTGCCGATTAAAAAGAAACAGGCCTCCTTGACACAGCGAGCAGTTTTGGGGGCCAGGACCCGCACAAGTAAGACAAGTAGCATCGCATTCTCCACAAGTTAAGCTACTGCTACCAAGCGCAGTGCTGTTATAGGTAAAAGCAGGACAGGAGAGATAGCAAATATTGTTGTAGAAATAGTAGGAGCTCGCGCACATAGAGCACTCAGAAGAATCGCAAGCTACACAATTTTTAGGGCATGAAACGCATTTACGAGTGATGGACTCCTGATAGGTGGAAGAAGGACACTGAGACACACATTTGCTGTTGATTAAGTAGTAGCCTACCAAGCAGGAGGTACATGAGGTCGAAGACGGTGGGCAGCTCGCGCAGCCGACAGGGCAGCCAGCTATGCAATCAGTGAGAGATGGTCCAACGCAATTGGTGCAAGGACTCATGCAGCTCGAGCAAGTTGAAGTGATTGAATTTGTATAGTACCCGACGGGACAAGTTGATAAGCATTGATTATTATAGGGGCTAGGCTGAAGGTAATAACCATTTACACAAGTGATACAGCCGGTAGAGCTTGAACATGTGCTGCACGGAGAGATGCAGTCTATTGTAGTAAGAAAAGAGAAGTTCAGAGGGAAGGGGATGAATAAACTTAGTAAATACCTGTGCAGGTGAAAGTTGAAGAATCTGGATAGGTTCCTGTAGGACAGTCTGCTGGCAAAACACAGGTTGTCGCGCCAAGTAAGTAGTATCCTGTGTCACATGAAAGACACTCTGTATACGTTGGGCCAGTGCATGTGTTGCAAGCCAAGTGGCAAGGCTGGCAAGTATTCAATATAGTATCTTGATAATATTTCGTCGGACAGGTCGTCAAACAACTGCTTGTGGAAGGTGCTGGTTGTCGGAAGTAGCCTGATTGACACCCAACACACTGTGTATTTGTTCTTCCGGTACAATCAACACAAGAGACGTCACATGGAGCACAGTAGAGGCCAGTACTCTCCGGATATGTTCCTGAAGGACAAGTAGAGACACAGGAGCCAGTTGGGGAAAGGGAAAGATACAAGGTAGGAGTAGCTGTCTCACATGAGGAGCAGGCACTTAAAGCAGAGGAGGAACAGCTATCGCATCCAGAGCTACAGGCTAAACGAACATAATTAAATTCGGTAAACACTTTTGCAAATTCAATGATTTACCGAGGCAAGCTGAACCGCTTATGTAATTATTTTGTGGGCAATAGCACTGATTCGAGGCTGCATCAAGCAAGAATCCTGAGCCACAACTTGTAATACAGGCTCCATTGTATTCCACTTTTGGAGAAGCGCAGGACAGACAGAAATGATTAGAAATATCAACTGACATTGCCAGCTTGCAATTTGTGCAAGTTGCTGTAACGAAAGAAATCGAGTTCAAAATTCTATAACTCATTAAGGAAAAAATTTACTATCAAGTATATTTCCGTCTTTTGCAATCGTTATCTCTTTCAAATACCCGTCTAGTCCACAGGTTGGATCCCCAATGTATACTTTATCAGTTCCAGATCCACCCACCAGAGTTACTGCGACCGCTGTTAGTGGAAGAATTTTGGTCGCTTCTTGATAAGCCTTGCATCGAGGATTGGCTGTGTTGCCATACGTTGTACACATTACTGTAATTCTTTTAACTGCACCTGTAGTTAAATTACAAAATTCACTTCCTCTTAACAAAGCGTTAATGTATTACCAAGAGTAAGGGTAATGCCAAGTGAAATTTCAACATTCTCAATCAACAGAAACAGGCTTCTGCTGCTTTTCACAACAATTCCAAAAACGATTTGGTTAGTTGCCTATGAGTTATGACAAAGATTTTAGCCATATACTAATCATTTAGCTGAAGTACTGATATTCTTTGAATCAAAGGAGCATTACAAATGGGTGCGGTATTCAGCAAGATGTCGAAGCTTATTGATACAGAGTCATCGGGTCCGAGGAATTCAAGCAAGGGAAGCTGGATATAATTTGGCTGTCCTGTGCTCGTGAATCGGATTCCATTGCTAATACTCTGCGAGAAAAAAAAAAAATTGTTTGAAATGAGATGTAGAAAGAGGACATTTTACTGTTTCCCATGTCGGATCGTTCTCATCAGGGTATGGAGAAGCTCCAAAGGTCCCATCAAAATTGTTTGAACTTCGGTCTTTTGCAATTTGCCCGGTTTTTGTATCGAACGGCATAAATAGCAGAAGATTGCTCAGGCCTCCTCCACCGTGTTTCTAAGCCAGGTATTCATAGGCGACGCTGAAATCCAAGCTGACCCCCTTCATAATAGCTAGCCCTCTCAATTTTCCGCAGAATCCCTGTGCATACCCTCGAAATCCGTTAGCATACACCATCAATCCTGAGGATGCCAGATCTGCTATTATATACGTAAGTGCCCAATTGCGATTCGAATTAACAACCCAGGAGGCTAACTGAGTATCATAGATCCCCACGAGCTGGGGTGAATACAATAGAGCGGATATTGCTCTTGATACGTAGATCCAATACCATTTATTCAGAACATATCCACTTAGACTAGCCTCTTCATAGTTAAAGCGATCTGGTAGTATAAGTTGTCCTGAAGCATCCAAAACGATTGAAATTGTATTTCCGCTAGTTAATTCAATGGAAATGATCTTACAGTTCTGAGAACTATAATCATTGACAGAGCTAATTGGAAGGTTATGCATGTAGTAGCAAAACGCTATTACTCAAGAGTAAGTCGCATCACATATGCTTTGCTTGATGGAACTGCTGCGATCTGGATCCATACACCCATGGAGATGCTGGAACCATCTGAAATGAAGGTGGTTAGGATTCCCTTATAATTTTTGAGTCTATTTACATCCATTAAATGTCCATATCAATGTCCCTGCTGGCGATGAGGTGCAATCGTTATAAGAAGTATCCACATTTGCATATTGCCCGTAGCAATTCTGACAGTCTAAAGAACACGCTAACTTAGCTTTAAATGGGAGAGTTACTTACGAATAGTTTGCCAAAAGCAAAGAGAGAGCAGTAAGAAGAGGCTCATGCAAGATCTGCTGTGAAAAAGGCTTTTAGTCATTTACAACTTTTCAATTAAATTATTTTCGTAAAATATTCCGAGTCAGAGAGACGTATTGATTTAAGATAAAGCTGCGAACATTTTTTTTTCTGGATTAATTATTTTAAAGAATGCATTAGCATTGAATCATTAATTAAATCTGGAATAAAACAGAACTTTGATAAATTAGATTCTTTGCAATTTCACTATTTTTTATAATTTTATCAAATTTTTAATTTTGTCTGGAATTAGCTCGTGCCGTGCAAAACAATATTCCAAGAGGAAATTCGGCTGCAACAACATAGCAAAGCTTTACTATTCAGGACCTAACGAATAGAATATTTAGACCTAATGGCATTAAAAAGTCCATGCAAGGATTTACTTGGCATATTAGGAAAGTGAATTTTGTTTTTTGCCATAGAATTCGTTGAGCCATTGTTTTTTGTGAGTTTATAGTTCTATTAGTATGAGCGAATGAAATTCTCTGGCTGATGACCGAATCAGGCGGTTTTTACGTGAGCAAAGGAGAAAAAAGCAGTGCTGTGGTTTGAAATATTATCTGCAAAAGAGCTTTTCTAAATTAATTGACAATTCAATATTGAATGATCATACTTGTAGATGAAGGTCAGCACTTTTGAAAAATGGAAAAATAAGTTCCAGAAAAAGAAGCTAGTTTCAAAAAACATCATCAAGATGTATAATGTAAGTATAAAAATGCTTTTCTAGTCTGTTTTGCTCTCAGGAGAAATCAATGTGAAAAGAAAATAGAAATTGGAAAACGACGAAAATGGATTTTTCAGACTTCGTTTGTGAGATGAATATAACGTGACGTATATAATTTCTTGAATCAAGCTTGAGGTCAGAAAGTTCAAAACGCTATATTCCTTTAAAGAACCTGTGCGTGTCCCTCTCTGCATAGTTTCCAAAGAACTTGGTTCAGATAGTATCATTTTACTACTCAATTAGACAATGGGTACAAAGTAATTTAAAAGAGAGATCTAACTCTTAAATTGTCATAATTATTTTATGCAATTTTGTATGTACTCCAAGACATTGAAATTCCGAACAAAATCCACGGATGATACAAGCGCCAACCAAACTTATCCTCTGATTTTGAAGAATTTTTTGCTTTAAATTTCCTTTTCTAATCGTTATTGAGAATACTCTCTTCTGATTCAAAGAAAATAGTTGTAAATATGAAAGTCAATGAAAAAAATCGCCGCTTATGTTTTACGAGAAAGTTGAGGCAAAGCTCTCATGACAAATTTTTTTCTGTCATACAATCATTTTGTCTCGTTGCATAACTTGATTTAGTAGGGTTCATTTCGCTTCCCCTTCAAAGGAACGTTCAATATCAAGAAGGAAAACAGTATAATGGATAGTTTGTATGATTATGGACGATTGATATCAATTTTGGTGTTTGGAGATACAAATACAATTTGGTCTTAACCAATTAGCTTTTACATATTTCGGATTGATTCTGATCTGACCGTGGAGGATCCAATTTAAAATTTATTTGGTATCTAAACCTAAAACTTTCAAAGCTGAAGCATCTGAAGATATACTGTTGCCATGGAAAAGAAAAAGGAAGAAAGCCGAGGCAAAACCTACACGATTTTCGTGTATGGAACTTTGAGAAATGGATATAGGAACCACTATTTGCTTGAGGAACGAAGTAGATTTCTCGGGAACGCGAAGTCAGTATGCAAATACACAATGACTGCAATAGAATATTATGAAGAAGGGGAAAAATTTGCAGTACCATTGGTAAGCAAATCTCCTCAGACCAAAATCCTTGGTGAACTATATGAAATATCAGAAGAGGTCTTAAAAGACTTGGATGAACTTGAAGGTCATCCGAAAATTTATACCAGAAAAGAAGCAGAATTTGAAATCATGGAGAAAAACATAAAGAAAGCATCTAAGGAGACAGAAAAAGAATCTAAGAAGATAGTGAGAGCTTGGATCTACTTCAATGAGAAAACAAAAGGAAAAATCAATGTAACAAGTGGAGATTTTACGATTGAATATCCATTAATCGAATGAAACGATTCGTTGTAATTTCCTATATCAAAATTATGTCTTCATTGCTCGAAATTCATAACCCTTCATAATTAGAATTAGATGAAATTCATTAAGTAAATAGAGTGTAAAGTTAAAAGCATTCATTGTAAGCCCAGCTCCTCATCTAAATTATTGAAATGATGTCAATATAATTCTTTGGCAGGGCATATATTCCATCCATATTATTTTGTTTCACCCCTCCCTATCTACATATGTGAATTGTTTAGAAGAGGAGCTCTCTTAAAATTGAAAAGATGTGTGAATGAGATTATAAATGACAATAATGTAGTATCCATTGGAGAACCTATTTTTTACTTGATTGGAACTCAGAAACTCAGAGTCAGATCTCAATCAGTTTTTTCACAATGCTTTGATATTGCTTGTATATTTTCTGATCTGTTGTTGTACCAATAAAAGTTGAGCTAATCCGAGCTAGATTCGGTGTAACAATCTTAGTCAAATAATTTTCGATTGACTTTTTCAAGATAAAAGAGGTCTACGGCATTCTGTGGTAATGGAAAGTGCTCTGATAGACGTTCGAGAGAAAACTTCTCGGGTTTTGTGTACGGGACTCTGAGAAATGGTTACGGAAATCATGGTTATCTTGAAAAAGATAGCAAGTTTATTAGGAATGCAAAATCAATAGGCAAATACACCATGACAGTAGAAGAATACGAATATACGAAAGAGGAGAAGTACGCGATTCCATTTGTGAGCAAGTCTCCTCAGACCAATATCTGTGAAATCTACGAAGTATCAGAGATGGTTCTAGAAACGTTGGATGAACTTGAGGGTCACCCAGAATGGTACACACGAAAAGAGGTACAATTTGAAATTATAGAGATGGAGCCCAAGCAAGAACCAGCATGTAAAGAAGTGATGAAAGCTTGGATATATTTTAATGATAACACACAAGGAAAAATCAATGTGATA